>CXWL01003537.1_pt1 | contig 19283 bp, 21 predicted proteins | sample 590931 | NCBI WGS metagenome assembly CXWL01 (sample SAMEA3498368, study PRJEB10139) | groundwater metagenome | biome: water well; material: biofilm material | place: Germany | collected 2015-04-27 | reverse complement strand
CACCGGGCCCGAACGCGGCCGATGCATCGACGATGCCGCTCACCTCCCAGGCGCCCAGGTTGCCGGTGGCCTTTGCGTCCACGTCGGTGGGCCCGCTGTCGGCAGCCTGGTCGACCTTGGCGACCACCTCGGCGCCGGCCGGGTTGCCGACCGGCACCCGCCACAGCCGCGACGTCGTGGCAGCCGGGGTCAGCGAACCGAAGGGGAACTGCTGGCTGCTGCCCGGATCCTCGGTGACGAGCAGGCTGTTGGGTGTGGTCTCGAGGTTGTCGGGCTGGTGGATCTCGCCGGGGGTCTTCACCGGGTTGTCGTCGCCATCGAGGAAGATCGACAACGACTGGACCACCGTCGGGTCGGCCGGGTCGAGCACCATCTTCCAGATGCGTCCGTTGGTGGACTTGCCGGCGGCCGATGCACCGGTCGAGCCGCGGCCGGAGTCGGCCAGGTACACGACGTTGCCCATTCCTGGGCGCTTGTCGTAGGCCATGTCCTCGATGCGCACGAACTGGAACACGCCGTTGGCGTCGCTCCACTTCTCGAGCACCCACTGCGGGCCGTCGACCGGTATCCCGAACGCGTCGGTGGCGAACTCGGCGGCCGTGGGGGCCGGGAAGCCCTTGTCGGCTGCGACCAGATCGCGACCTGTGCCGTTCAGCCTTCCGGTGGCGATGTCGCGAGGTACCTGGATGAAGTGCCCCGACACCGTTGCCGGCGAGCCGGGAACGAAGTCGTAGTAGTCGTCGAAGCCGGCGGTGTCGGATACGAAGGCCCAAAGGGCGCCCCGGTCCTTGAGCACCCCGTTGGCGTTCCGAGCGATGTAGGAGTACACCTGCGACTGGGCCGGGTTGCTGGCGAACGTGTCGTCTCCCGAGAGCATGACGATCTTGTTGTAGCCGGGTAGCGCCACGCTGTTCTCGTGGTTGAACCGGCCCATTCCCCAGATCGATGTGTTCGTGCCGGTACGCACGTCGTGGGCCACCACGACACCCGACTGGCGGGCGCCGGCCAGGCCCTGGCCCGATGGCCACGGCGTTCCCGACGTGTTGATCCACTCGACGGCCTCTTCGTTGGTGAGCAGGATCGGCCGGTTGAAACCCTCTTTGCGCGTACCGAGGAAGTTCGAGCAGAAGCGCTGGTACCCGAGCTCGGAACCGATCACGAACTCACCCTCCTCCACGCCTAGGACACCGTCTTCCATCTCGAGCTCGAGCTTGGAGACCTGCGAGTTGTCGAAGTCGTTCTCGCCATTGGCCGCAGTTGGATTGGCGGCGACGTACGGGAACGGAACGGTCGAGGTCTCGTGGTTGACGAACACGTCGGCCTCGCCCTGTTCGTCGGCATCGACGGCGATGCCGTCGGGGATCGCCTCGAACTTGAAACCGCTGTCGAGCGTGTCGCCGACGGTGATGATCGGCGTGATCGATACGTCGGCGCGGTTCCCCAACGCCAACATCGACGATTGCGCGGTGACGAACGACTCGGAACCTGCTGAGACGGTGACGCCGTCGGGCACTGCGATTCCCGCCGTGACCAGGCCTGCCAAGCCCACAAAGACAATACGAAGTCTCATCGGAGAGCTCCTTCCATCGCCGGCGCAAGCTCGGTGCGAGTGCGCGTCCTCTCCCGAGCATAGGCACGTCGTAGAACCGTCCCGAACCGGCCCCTGGTCGACCCCCTTGGCCGACCCATGTCGATCGAGATCAAACACCTCGGCGATGTCCTCGCCGTGACACGAGTCACCCTTGTCGGCTCACTCCTGGCAATCGAACGAGCTGACCGACATCGACGCGAAGGAGCCTTTGGACCCTACCGGGCGAAGGAAGCGCTCACTTACGCTGCTCGCACGAGCAAGGTTGCTCGGCCTTCACCGGGGGAGGTGCCACCATGGCAGACCGCACGGTTGTAGTGCTCGGCGGTGGAACCGGCGGACTGGTGGCAGCTCGCCGCCTTCGCCGCTCGCTGCACGCCACCGATCGAGTCGTGCTCGTCGATCGCAGCCCGACCTACCGGTTCGCCCCGTCGTTCCTGTGGGTGATGACCGGAGCCCGCCGTCCGGAGCAGATCAGTGCCGACCGGCGGCACTTGCGCCGATCCGGGATCGAGGTCGTCGAGGCCGAGGTGCTTGGGATCGATCCTGGTCGCCACGAGGTGAAGACCTCCGCGGCCGACTTGTCGTACGACCGCCTGGTGATCGCTCTTGGTGCCGAGCTGGCTCCCGAGTCGCTGCCCGGCTTCGCCGACGCGGCCCACAACATCTACACGATGGAAGGCGCGGTGGCGGCTGGCGTCGCGCTGGATCGCTTCGAGGGCGGTCGGTTGGCGGTGGTTGTCTCCCGCCTGCCCTACAAGTGCCCCGCCGCCCCATACGAGGCTGCGTTCCTGGCCGAGGCGCTCTTGCGTCGCCGCGGCGCGCGAGACGGCACCACCATCGACATCTACACGCCCGAGCCGTACCCGATGCCGACGGCCGGGCCGGTCCTGGGCGACGCGCTCACGACCATGCTCGCCGCGCGGGGCATCACCCTGCACCCTGGACGCAGCGTCGAGCGGATCGACTCGACAGCCGGCGAGCTGATCCTGACCGACGGCGAGCACGTCGGCTACGACCTCCTGCTCGGCGTCCCCCCGCACCGCGCCCCTGAGGTGCTGCGGTCCAGCGGGCTTGCCGCCGAGAGCGGGTTCCTCCCCGTCGACCGCGAGAACCTGGCCACGGCCGCCGAGCACGTCTTTGCGGTCGGTGATGCCACCGCGATCCCGATCGCCGGGGGCAAGTTCCTGCCCAAGGCCGGTCTGTTCGCCGAAGCGGAAGCCGATGTGGTGGCTGCCAACATCGCCGCCGAACTCACCGGCCGTTTGCCCTCCGCTCGCTTCGATGGCAAGGGTGCATGCTTCGTCGAGCTCGGCGATGGGAAGGCTGCGTTCGCCGCCGGCGACTTCTACGATGCGGAGGGCCCCAAGATCAGGCTCCGCCGGCCCGGCAGGCACTGGCATCTCGCCAAGGTCGGATTCGAGAAGTACTGGATGAGGCGGTGGCCGTAGAGCGAGGCCCGATCGCGGCATCACGGCAGCGCGGCATCACGGCAGCGCGGCATCACGGCAGCGCGGCAGCGCGGCAGCGCGGCAGCGACGCGCGGGTTGGCGATTGGGCTGTAATTATGTAATCTTCTCCCATGACGACGAACGACTCCCGAAGCCCATCCGAGATCAACGCGTGGTTCACCGGCCGGTTGCCCGGCGAATGGGTCGCCGCCGGTGCTGCCGATGTGATCGTCGACCGCGAGGAGATCACGGTCATCATCACGCTCGATCCGCCCGACCTGACCGCCGCCGGCGCCGTTGTCGATGCCGCGGCGCTGGCCCAAGCCGTCGACGGTCGGATCGCCGGCTTCCGTGAAGACACCCGCGAGCGGCGGATGACGATCGCCCGCGAGGCCGAGCACCGATTCGAGCGCAAGGTCGCCTGGGGTGTTCGCGCCGGCGACCACGCGGTGATGTTCACCCACCTGGCCGTACCGGTGATGACACGCCTGCGCCAGCCCGAGCGGCTGGTCCTCGACACGTTGGTAGCGGCCAGCGTCGCCCGTTCGCGGGCCGACGCGCTCGCCTGGTGCGTGCGCCTCGTCGGTCGCAACACCGACGCCTGGCTCACCGACCTGCGCACGGCCCTCGACGACGTCGATCGTGTACGCGCCGAAGGTCCGGCGGAGTAGGGGCCGACAGCCGGGCGCCCCGATCAGGCGGTTGCGGGCACCGCTGCAGGGTCGGAGGCGTGCGGGAACAGCATCTGCGCGTTGACCCCGCGGGCAACGTCGGCGAAGGCCGTCGACAGCGACACGATGAGGTCGTCGAGCGACACCAGGCCTACGACCTGATCACCGCTCACCACCGGCATGCGCCGCACGGCGTGATGACCGAACGATGTGATGGCGTCGCGGATGTCGGCGTGGGCATCGACGGCGACGACGTTCATCGACATCACCGAGTCGATGCGAGCATCGCCGGGCATACCGAGGGCGAGCCCCCGTACCACCAGATCGCGGTCGGTGACGATGCCGACCAAACGGTCGTGGTCGACGACGATGACGCTGCCTACGCCCGCCTTCATCATCAGCGCCGCAACGTGGTCGATTCGGGTGTCCGGCAACGTCGTGACGGCCGGACGGATGGCGAGGTCGGCGACGATCATCGTGCCACCGCCCCAGCGTGATGAATCGCTTCGATGACGCAGTCGTTGCCGGGGAACAGCAGTGACGCGTGCCCGGTGTCGTCCCATCGAACGAGGAAGGGCTCACTACCGCCGGGACCACGAGCCTCGAGCACCTCGCCCTTGCGATCCGGCTCGCCGACGTGATGACCCTTGATGATCAGTTGCGATCCAGGCGATGCATGCATGACGTCCTCCTTCTTTCGACCGACGTTGCCGGACCGGATGTGTCCGACCCGACGGCTGCCACATCTCTGTCATCGCGCCGCTCGCCCGCCGATGTGAGTGCCGAAGGTCCCTTGTAGGGCTTCGCTACTGGACGACTACGAGGTCGACCTGGGCCATCGAGCCGGCGCCGAGCCCTTCGGCGATGCGGACCGCCTTCTTCAGCGGGAGCACGTACGTGCCGCGCTTGCTGTCAGGAAACAGGGACGTCAGCCAGCGCGTCGTCCCGATCGTCACCTCGACTCGCACCGATCCGAAGCCTCCGGCCCGGTGGCCGAACATCTCCTCGATGTCGTCTGCCTCGGCTTCCGGCAGGCTGACGAAGTGCCAAGTTGCGGGCCCATCGTGTTCCCACACGACGGCAGTGAACGAGAACCGAGATGGCGCCATCTGTCGAAGGATAGGTCGGCGACCGGAGCAGGCTGGATGAAGCCCGGCCGTGCGGTTCAGGCCGGTGGTTCGGGAGCGAACTCGCAGAACGCGGCGTAGGCGCGCGGCCCGTAGATGGTGGCGGGGCCGCCGTTCATCAGGATGGCGACGCCGATCGCCTCGGCGGCTTCCTGGCGGGTGGCGCCGGCCCGTGCGGCTCCTTCGGCGTGCGAGGCGATGCAGCCGTCGCAGCGCTGGGTCACGCCGATGGCCAGAGCGATGAGCTCCTTGGTCTTCGCGTCGAGATCGCCGGGAGCGAAGGCGGCGTGATGGAACTCGCCGAAGCCCTTGTACACCTCCGGAATGGCATGACGAAGTTCGCGGTGCAGAGGCCGCAGCTCATCGAGCACTGACTTGCCGTAGCCGTTGTGGTCCATCGCGTTCGTTCTCCTGTTCGCCCGTTGGGTGCTCGGTTCGAGCCTATACCCCTCGGGGTATCTACGAACAGGGTCTTTGGTCACGCCCGTCTCGCGGTCAGTGGGCAGGCTCTCGGGTGAGTGCGTCGACACGCTTGGCGTGTCGCTGGCTGAACACGATCGCGGCGATCAGCATGGTGACGATGATCGCCAGCGACACGTAGGTGTTCATGTGATACCAGTGCGAGACCGCCATCTTGAGCCCGACGAAGATCAAGATGCCGCCGAGGGCGTGGGAGAGGTAGTGGAATCGCTCCTTGGCGGTGGCGAGGAGGAAGTACATCGCTCGTAGTCCCAAGATGGCGAAGGCGTTGGAGGCGAACACGAGGAATGGTTCGTTGGATACGGCGAGGATCGCCGGCACCGAGTCGACAGCGAAGATGATGTCGGTGATCTCGACGACGAACAGCGCGGCCAGAAGTGGAGTCGCGGCGCGCTTTCCGCCGAGCCTGGTGATGAACTTCTGCCCGTCGAGATCGTCGGTGACGGGCATGATCTTGCGTAGCAGGCCGAGGCCGCGGGTGGCTTCCTCATCGCCTTCGTCGGCTCGGTGGCGGATGACCTTGGCCCCCGTGTAGACGAGGAAGACCCCGAAGACCAGCAGCAGCCACCAGAAGCGAGCGATCAGCGCGCTGCCCAAGACGATGAAGATCGCGCGTAGCGCGAGGGCACCGAAGATGCCCCAGAACAGGACGCGGTGCTGGTACTTCACCGGGATCGAGAGGGTGGCGAACAGCATCGACCAGACGAACACGTTGTCGACGCTGAGTGACTTCTCGATCAGGTAGCCGCTGATGTACTCGCCGAAGGCATCGCCGCCGAAGGTGATCGCGATCACCACGGCGAACGCGAGCCCGCACGTGACCCAGATGATCGACTCGGTCGCAGCCTCCCTCGCTGACGGCGCGTGCGCCTCGCGATGGCGATACAGGTCGATCGCCAGCATCGCGACTATCACCGCGAGCAGTCCGATCCACGCGCCCGGTGGTACGTCTAGCTCGACGAACTTCGAACCGTCGGCGTCAGCGGCTATGCGAATCAATGGGAGGTTCCTCTCGACTGTCACGGAAACGACGGACAGTCGAAGGTCTCGCTCCCGTCACGTGAGACGGGCGGGGGGCCGGGCAGCAAGACTGCCGTACTGACGACCGATCCCGTGGGGCTACTCCCCTTCGACCCCAAGAGTGTGCCAGGGCAGAACCTGACTCGCAACGACGGCCGCTAGATGGTCCGCCCGCTGAAGGCGACGAGCCGGAGCAGAGGAGTGGCGTCGGGTGGTGCATGCATCTCCTGGGCGAAGGTGTCGCCGTCGCGCATCTCCGGCGCGATCGCTTGGCGAGCGAATTCGTCGACCTGCACGACGACGCCTTCCGGCGGGTCCCATGCTTGCTGGGTGGATGTGGCGAGGTCCCATCCGTGGATCAGCCCATCGAACGCGACCAGGCGAGCGAACATCGACCCTGGCATGGGACCGAACGGGGTGTCGACGGTGCGTTGCAGTGCACCTGGGCTCTGGACCGCGTCCAGGAGCGCGTCCATCGCGAGCTGGAAGCTCACGATCAAGTCGTTGCTGTCGGGCACGGGAGGCTTCTCGTCGTTCGGCGTCGAGGCGTCCCCCCGGAACGCCGGGGCGTATGCGGAGGCCAGACCTGTCATGTGGTCGAGCACGCCGGAGACGGTGAACGCGGCGCACGGCGTCGAGCCGTCGAGTTGCTCGGGCTGGATGCCGGCACCCACCTGCTTCAGCATCGGGATGATGACTGCCAACTGCTCGTTGCCTTCCATGGGACCTCCTCGGTCGTCGGTTTGGTTTCGCTTCGGTTCGGCTCAGCCGGAGCATTCCGCGTTGTCGCTGCCCAGCCAAGACCCTGAGGAGCACGCCGTCCAGTTCCAATACTGAACTGTGGCAGAGTGATTCGATGAGCAGGTACGGCCAGTACTGTCCGATTTCCCGAGCGGCCGAGCTACTCGGTGACCGCTGGACGATTCACATCGTTCGCGACCTGCTGATCGGCACGACGAGGTTCAACGAGTTCATCAGTGGCAACCCCGGGCTTTCCCGCGCCTTGCTCAGTAGACGGCTCCAGCAACTGAAGAGAGCCGAAGTGATCACGCAGGATGCCGACGGCGGGTATCGACTCACATCGGCGGGCCGCGACCTCGAACCTGTCGTGTTCGGTCTTGCTACTTGGGGCGCGCGATGGACCTTCGGCGAACCCGAACCAGAAGAGCTCGACCCCGATCTGCTGCTGTGGTGGCTGCACCGCCGCCTCGACGCGAGCAAGCTACCCGGACCTCGCTTCACCATCTCCGTCAACTTCACCGATCATCCCAAGCGGTACTGGATCGTTGTCGACCACGACGCATCACTGTGCCTCGCCGATCCACGATTCGACATCGACGTCACCGTGCGGACCGACCGGTCGACGCTGTACCGCACCTACCTCGGACACGTCCCGCTAGCCGAGGCCCACCGCACTCGTCGGGTCGAGCTCACAGGATCGAGACCAGCCGTTCGATTGTTCATCGACGCGTTCCAGCCGTCTCTCGTCGCCTCGATCGTTGCCGCCGAGGCACCCCAGTGACGCCGGCCAGTGGATGCCGGTAGCCGCACGATGGCGAAGTCGTGACGCTCCGATCAGCCGGACTGCCGGGCCAGGTGGTCGGCGATCGCCGAGATCGTTCGGAGCCGCGGCAGGTCACGGTCGGAGATCTCGATCCCGGTTCGCTCCTTGATCGCGACCACGAGGTTCAGTGAGTCCATCGAATCGAGGCCGAGGTCGTCTTGGAGGTCGGCGGTGGGATCGATGTCGGTGCCCTCGAGATCGGGCGCCACGTAGCACAGCGCCTCGGTCACGACGGCGGACAGTTGATTGGTCATAGCGCTTCCGGTTCCTGTAGAAGTTGGTCGATGCCGGCGAGGAACAGCCCGCCGACGCGCCCGTCACTCACCCGGTGATCGGCGGCCAGGGTCGCGTGCACGACGCGGTGCACCCCCAGGGCGCCATCGGTGACCCACGGTTCGTCGCGCACCGCGCCGAACCCGACGATGGCCACCTGGGGCGGGAAGATCACTCCGGTCACCTCGTCGACACCGACATCTCCGAGGTTGGTCGTGGTGATGGTGGCGCCTGTGGTGTCCGACGCGCGCAAGTGGCCGGTGCGGACACGGGTAACTAGCTGGCGCAGCTCGGCCATCAGCTCGGCGAGGGTGAGCTGGTCGGCGTTTGCGAGCGATGGGGTGAGCAGGCCGCCGTCGCGCAGGGCCACCGCGACGCCGAGGTTCACATGCTCGGCGGGTTCGAAGTGGTCGTCGACCCAGAAGCCGTTGACAGCTTTCGAACGAGCCGCGGCAACGGCCACGGCGCGCATCAGCAGCGCCGCCGGCAGGATGCGGGATTCCGCCGACGCCTCGGCGTTGTGGTGGTCCAGCCATGTGAGCGCCCGTTCCATGCTGATGCGTTGACGTAGGTGGTACTGCGGGATGGTCTGCCACGACTTCGTCATCAACGCTCCGATGGCGCGCCGCCGCTTCAGCAGCCGCTCGGGCCTGGCCGCGGCTGCGACGTTCACCGGCAGCCGTGTTGGCGCGCCGAGCACGTCGGCGCCAACGACGTTGCCGTAGGGCCCTGTGCCTGTGAGCCCGGAAAGGTCGATGGCGCGTTCGCGGGCCAGCCGCCGCGCCCGGGGCGACGCCTGGTAAGCGCCATGCGCGGAGGCCGCAGGCGGGGGAGCAGCTCGATGTTCCGCCGCTCGTTCGACGTCGTCACGGTGAACCCTGCCGAAGGCGTCGGTCGGATGCACCTCGGTGAGATCCACGTGGAGGTCCTCGGCGAGGCGGCGGATCATCGGCGAGAGCACGTGTGGGGGATGTTCCTCCGCGTGAACAGCCAACGGTGGCGGTTCGACGATGGCGACCGGCGCCGCATCCGCCGGTAGCAGCAGGGCCAGCACGGTTCCTACGGGCACCTTGCGGCCCACGGGAACCACGAGCTCGTCGACCACACCGTCATCGAACACCTCGATGTCCAGGTCTGACTTCTCTGTCTCCACCACGGCCACGATCGCGCCGCGCTGCACCCGGTCTCCGGGCTGCACCAACCACTCGACGATGGTGCCTTCCTCCATGTCGGCGCCGAGCGAGGGCATGCGGAACTCGCGCATCGTCACGCTCCTTCGCCCAGCGCCCGTCGAACGGCCTGCACGATCTTGTCGGCATCGGGCAGGGCTGCGTCCTCGAGGTGCTTGGCGTATGGGATCGGAACCTCGGCCGAGCACACCCGGGCCACTGGCCCGTCGAGATCCCAGAAGGCCTGCTCGACGATGCGGGTGGTGATCTCTGCCGCCAGGCTGCCGGTGCGCCAGCCCTCGTCGACGACGACGACGCGGTGAGTGTTGGCCACCGACGCCATGATCGTGGCGTCGTCGAGCGGACGCAGGACGCGCAGATCCACGACCTCGGCGTCGATGCCGCGGGAAGCGAGCTGTTCTGCAGCAGCGATCGTCTTGGGCAGCGACCCGCCGTAGGTGATGAGGGTGACATCATTGCCGTGGCGGCGCACCGCCGCCGAGCGGATGTCCACCACCGGTGGCGGATCGTCGATCTCGGCCTCGCTGTTGTAGAGGGCTGCGCTCTCGAAGATCAGCACCGGGTCGGGATCCTGCAACGCGGGCCACAGCATCGCGCGGGCATCCTCCACGACGCCCGGCGCCAGCACGGTGAGTCCCGGAATGTGCGCGTACCAACCCTCCAGGCTGTGGCTGTGCTGCGCGGCGAGCTGGCGACCGGCGCCCGTGGCCATGCGGATCACCAGCGGTACGCCGATTTGACCGCCCGACATGTGCCGCAGCGTTGCTGCGTTGTTCATGATCTGGTCCAGTGCGAGGAGGCTGAAGTTGACGGTCATGATCTCGACGATCGGCCGCATGCCCTCGATGGCAGCACCGATGCCGGCGCCGACGAAGCCCGATTCCGACAGCGGCGTGTCGCGGATGCGTGACGGTCCGAACTCGTCGAGCAGGCCCTTGCTCACCGCGAAGCAGCCGCCGTAGGCGCCGACGTCTTCACCCATCAGGAACACCCGCTCGTCGCGCAGCATCGCCTCGCGGATGGCCTGCCGGCACGCCTCGCGGTAGGTCATCGTCACCCGACTCATCGGGTCGCCTCCGCATGAACGAAGCGGGTCAGGTCGTCGACGGGCTCCAGCTCGCCCGTCTCGGCCATGGCCACCGCGGCATCCACGGTCTCCGTCACCGCCAGCTCCATCTGCGCCAGCGCATCGTCGTCGAGGTCGCCCGCCGCCCGCAGTCGGTCGGCAAGAAGGGTGATCGGATCGTGCTCGCGCCACGCGGCCACTTCCTGCTTGTCGCGGTAGAGCTCGGGGTCGTACATCGAGTGGGCGCGAAACCGGTAGGTCATCAGCTCCACGAACACGGGTCCGCTCTCGCGGGCGATCGCGACCGCGCCGCGCACCCCCTGTTCCACGGCCTCCACGTCCATTCCGTCGATCCGATATGCAGGAACGCCGTACGTCGACGCCTTCAGCGACAGGTCGGTCTGTGCCTCGCTGCGCTCGACGGCGGTTCCCATCGCGTACGAGTTGTTCTCGCACAAGAACACGACCGGCAGCTTCCACAGCGAAGCCAGGTTCATCGACTCGTGAAACTCTCCCTCAGCCACCGCGCCCTCGCCGAAGAAGCAGGCGGCCACTGAACCGGTGCGCTGCATCCGCGACGCCAGTCCTACGCCCACGGCCATCGGTAGGTGCCCGGCCACGATCGCGTTGCCCCCGAGCAGGCCGTGTGACACGTCGAACAGGTGCATCGAGCCACCACGACCGCGGCTGCACCCATTGACCTTGCCGAACATCTCGGCCATCACCGCACCGGGATCCACCCCACGGGCCAGGGCATGGCCGTGCTCTCGGTAGGTGGCGAGCACCACGTCGCGCGGTTCGAGCGACTGCATCGCACCGACCGCCACTGCCTCCTCCCCGATGTACAGGTGCAGGAAGCCGCGAATCTTGGCGGCCTGGTACAGCTCGACGCAGCGCTCCTCGAAACGGCGCACGAGCATCATCTGCTGCAACAACGCCCGCCGGTGTTCGGCCGTGCCGACGGTCAGCGGCTCGGAGTGAGTGCGCGGCGGGTGCTTGATCGCCTCGTTCACGATGACCCTCCTTCCAGCGTCGGTGCGCCTTCCAGCGTGGACGTGTCGCCCTCGGGCAGGCCCAGCTCGCGGGCGCGCAGCAGGCGGCGCAGGATCTTGCCGCTGCGGGTCCTCGGCAACTCGGTCACGAACACGAACGACCGCGGTGCTAGGGCGGCACCCAGCTTGCGGCGGGCGTGGGCCATCAGATCGCGCTCGACGTTGTGGCTCTCGAGCCCCGGCCGAAGTACGACAGCGGCATGGATGACGTTCCCCGCCACGGGGTCGGGCACGCCGTAGACGCCGGCATCGGCGACTGCAGGACTCTCACGGAGCACGGTCTCCACCTCGAACGGTCCGATCAGGTGGCCGGCGGTCTTGATCACGTCGTCGGCGCGCGAGACGAACCAGTAGTAGCCGTCGGCGTCGCGGCGTGAGAGATCGCCGCTGATGTACCAGCCGTCGACGAAGCACTTCGCGTAGCGCTCGGGGTTGTGCAGGTAGCTGCGGAACATCGACGGCCAGCCTGGTCGCAGCGCGAGCATCCCCTCGACGTCGGCTTCGTGGATCACGATTGCATGCCCGTCGCTGTCACGCTCCAGTTCGCCGTCGTCGGCGCAGCGCAGCAACGCGGCTTCGATACCGGGCAGCGGCTTGCCCATCGAGCCGGGCCTGATCGGCATCGCCGCGTAGTTGGAGATCATGATCCCCCCGGTCTCGGTCTGCCACCAGTTGTCGTGGAACGGGTGGCCGAGCACCTGCTGGCCCCACATCACGGCGTCGGGCCCGAGCGGCTCACCCACGCTCGCCGCGAACCGCAACGCCGGAAGAGTGCGGCCACCGAGCGCCTCGGTGCCCGCCTTCATCAGCATGCGGACGGCGGTCGGCGCGGTGTACCACACGGTCACCCGCTGTTCGTCGAGGATGCGGTACCAACGCTCGGCGTCGAACTCGGCCTCGTCCACCACCGCGGTCACACCGCAGGCGAGCGGGGCGATGATGCCGTACGACGTGCCGGTCACCCAGCCCGGGTCGGCGGTGCACCAGAACACGTCGTCGTCGTGCAGGTCGAGCGCCAACCGCGCTGTCACAACGTGCGAGACGATCGCGCCGTGCACGTGCAACGCCCCTTTAGGTGCACCTGTGGTTCCGCTGGTGAAGTGCAGCAGCGACGGCGTCTCCGGATCGGTGGGCGCGATCGAGTACTGGTCGCTCGCCGCGGTGATCGCGGCGTCGAGGTCCACCGTGCCTTCTGGTGCCCGGCCACCCGCCACAAGTGCGTGCCGTAGGCGAGGCAGCCCGTCGCGGATGCCGGCGATCTTGCGTTCGTACAGCTCGGGGGTTGTGACCACGGCGACGGCGTCGCTCAGCTCCAGCCGCTGCCGGATCGGTTCGGGCCCGAACGCGGAGAACACCGGGCACACGACGACGCGGTGCTTCAGGCAGCCGAGCACTGTCGTGTACATCGTCAGCCCACGGCCGGCGACCACCACGATGCACTCGCCGGGCACGATCCCCAGCGACGTCAGTGCGTTTGCGAAGCGGTTGGTGAGCAGGGCCAGCTCGCGGTAGGAGACCGAGCGTGACTCACCGCGGCGCGGCAGGATCCGCAGTGCGGTGTGCTCGGCGCGTGCGCCGAAACCGTGACGGTCGACGGCCTCGTAGGCGATGTTCAGGCCGCCGGCACCCGGCAGGCCATCGAGCGACGCCAGCGCATCGACCCAGCTGAACGAGGCGCAGGACGCATCGTAGCTCTCGAGGTGATGCCTTCCCGGGTCGCTCGGCTTGTCGATCGAGCTCGGGATGATCATGGTCGTTGCACCGTCCACGCCCATCACGGTCGCGCCGGCCAGCGAAGGCCGACCAGAGGCGTAAGCCCCGGACTCGGCATGGGCCGAGTCCGGGGGTGTGGTCAGCCCACCCGGGTGATCTCGATGGTGCCGACCGGACCGGTCCAGCCGTGTACAGCAGGCACGAGGTTGGCCACACCGGCGACGCCGGGATGAGTGGTGATGACACCGTTCTGGGCGAGTGCCGGATTGGAGAGGCCGGTACCGCCTTGAGCGCCGAAGCCGGTGAGCTCCGCACAGGGCGGCACCAGATCGGCCCACGCCTCGGTGTTGGTCTCGGTTCCGGCATCGTATGCAGCCAGATCCTTGGTCACGGTGTGGCCCATGCCGCGGGGGAGTTTGATCGAATCGACGCCGGTGAAGCCGTCGTTGGTGCAGATCAACATCGCCGCGATGGACAGCTTGCCGTCGCGAGGTGCGGTGATCTCGAAGGTCACCGAGCTACCAGGTCCGATCGGCGGCGGGCCGGTAGGCGCGGGCGCGACCACCCAGTCGTGGACGAATGGGCTTGCCGCGAAGGCACCGGTCGCGGCCGCCAGGTTTCCGTTCTCGGCGATCTCTTGAACGGCCACGGAGGCCGAGTTCCCTGTGGAGAACAGGTCGAAGTGCTTGTTGTGGGTTGCCGCCGCCGGCGGTGTGAACCACTGCCCAGTGGTGCTGTTGGTCACGGTGACCCGGTAGGTGGCAACGTGGTCCGGCCCGTCAGCCCCGGCGGAGCTGGCCAGCCCCGACACGCTCAGAATGGCTGCCAGCGAGATGATTGCTCGTCGCATGATGTTCCTCCTTGTCCCCGGCACGTTGCCGGTTAGGAAGGACAGTGTTCGATCGGGATGACGCACCCGGAACAGACGGCGAAACTTTCCGGAAACTCGGTCCGAGCGACGGTGGCGAGGCTCCGTAGGTCGCGTGCCTGGTTGTCAATCGAGGAGGCTGCGAAGCATCCAGGCGGTCTTCTCGTGGACCTGCATTCGTTGGGTGAGAAGGTCGGCGGTCGGTTCGTCGTGGGCCTTCTCGACAGCTGGGAAAACCGAGCGGGCGGTTCGGGCGACTGTTTCCTGGCCCTTGACGAGTCGGCGGATCATCTCGATGGCATCGGGCCGGTCGTCGTCTTCTGGGACCGACGAGAGCCGGGAGAAGTCGCGGTAGCTGGCTGGAGCGGGTGCGCCGAGGGAGCGGATGCGCTCGGCGATGAGGTCGACGGCGAGGGCGAGCTCGTTGTACTGCGTCTCGAACATGAGGTGCAGGGTCTGGAACATCGGGCCGGTGACGTTCCAGTGGTAGTTGTGGGTCTTGAGGTAGAGGGTGTAGCTGTCGGCGAGCAGCCGGGAGAGGCCCTCGGTGATCGCTTGGCGGTCGGCTTCGTCGATGCCGATGTCGATGGTGAGGTCGGTCATGGTGGTTCCTTTCATGATCGGCGGGCAGCGATGCCCGCCGCGATCCGGTTGCCGTAGTCGAGGTCGGCGTTGCGGAAGTGGCTGATGGAGCGCTCGACAATGCCGGCGCGGTTCACCTGGGCGAGGCTGTCGGCGATGTTGTCGACGAGCCTTTGTCTTGCGGCGTCGTCGATGAGGCGGTACAGGTCGCCGGCCTGGGAGAAGTCGTCGGTGTTGCGCTCGTCCCATCCGTAGGTCCCCGACACGCCGTCCACGGGGAGGCCCGCGCAATGGGGATCGTCGGTCTGCGCTGGACCGTCGAAGCTGTTCGGTTCGTAGTTCTTCGCCCGGCCGCCGTTGCCATCGACGCGCATCATCCCGTCGCGGCCGTAGTTGTTGGCGGTGGTCGCGTGGGGGGCATTGACGGGGACGCGAGTGTGGTTGATGCCCAGCCGGTAGCGGTGGGCGTCGCCGTACGCGAACAGCCGGCCCTGGAGCATCTTGTCGGGCGACGGGCCGATGCCGGGCACGAAGTTGCCCGGATCGAACGCCGACTGTTCGACGTCGGCGAAGTAGTTGTCGGCGTTGCGGTCGAGCACCAGCTTGCCGACCTCGACCAACGGGTGGTCGGAGTACGGCCACACCTTGGTGAGATCGAACGGGTTGATCGAATAGCTGGCGGCCTCGTCGACGGACATGATCTGCACGTGCAGCGTCCAGGACGGGTGCTCGCGACGTTCGATGGCCTCGACGAGGTCGCTGTTGTGTGACTCAGGGTTCCGGCCGGCAAGGTCGGCTGCTTCGGTAGCGGTGAGGCAGCGGATGCCCTGGTCGGTCTTGAAGTGGTACTTCACGTAGCACTGCTTGCCGGCTGCGCTTGTCCACGCGAACGTGTGCGATCCGAAGCCGTCCATGTGCCGGTAAGAGGCAGGGATGCCGCGGTCGCCGAACAACCAGGTGAACATGTGGGTCGCCTCGGGGGAGTGGGAGAAGAAGTCCCACACGTTCTCTGGCTCTTGCCGGTTGGTGAACGGATCTGGCTTCTGGGAGTGGATGAAGTCCGGGAACTTCAACGGATCACGGATGAAGAAGATCGGGGTGTCGTTGCCGGCGAGGTCGTAGTTGCCGTCTGGCGTGTAGAACTTGACGGCAAAGCCACGTGGGTCGCGAACTGCTTCGGCTGCACCGCGACCGCCTGCCACCGTCGAGAACCGCACGAAAGCCTCTGTGCGGTTTCCGACGCCGTTGAACACCTTTGCCTTGGTGTGCGCGGACATGTCGTGGGTGACCTCGAAGTATCCGTAGGCACCTGAGCCGCGGGCGTGCACGACCCGTTCGGCGATGCGCTCGCGGTTGAAGCGGGCGAGCTTTTCGAGCAGGTGCTGGTCTTGGAGCAGGACGGGGCCGTTGCGGCCGGCCGTCTGGGAGTTCTGGTTGTCGGCGACTGGGGCGCCGGACTCGGTGGTCAGGGTCGTAGGTTCGGTCATGTCGAGGACTCTTTCGGTTGGTGTTGCCGGCAGGTTGGGCACAGGCCCCAGAACGTGATCTCGGCCTCGTCGATGACGTACCCCGCGGCATTCGATGGATCGAGGCACGGAGCGGAACCGGTGACGCAGTCGACATCGGCAGCGACCCCGCAGGTCCGGCATACGACATGGTGGTGGTTGTCGCCGCTGCGCGCCTCGAACAGGGCCGGGCTTCCAGCCGGTTCGATCCGGCGGGCGAGGCCCGCTCCCACCAGCGCGGCGAGCGTGTCGTAGACGGCCTGGCCGGAGATCGTTCCAAGGCGTTCTCGAACCATTTCGGCGACCTGCTCGGCCCGAAGGTGTCGGCGCTCCTCGCGAAGCACCATGACGACGGCGATCCGCTGGGCGGTGCAGCGGAGCCCGGCCGTACGGATGTCGGTTCCTGGGTCGTTCCAATTGGACACGAAACTAGTATACCTCTAAGAATGGATCTAGTCAAGATTGGGCGGGAAATTGCTCCTCCGGAATGAACGAGTGTGGACACTCGCTCACGACCTGGCAGGCTCGACATCTCGATTCAAGACCGATCCGGAGCCAGTCCGGGCGAGAAGGCGGCATCCATGTCAGACCCGTTGAGCATCATGCGCGGCATCTACGACGCGTTCACCCGTGGCGACATCGCGACGGTTGTCGCATCGCTCGATGAGCACATCGAATGGAACGAGGCCGAGCACGTCACCTTCTGGTCCGGGTCCGCCTTCCGCGGTGCAGACGAGGTTGTCCAGGGTCTGTTCGCACGGATCCAGCCCACCTTCGGCCGCACCTGGAAGATCCACGTCGACAGGCTGTTCGGCTGCGGTGCGACGGTGATCATGCAGGGTCGTTACAGCGGCACGGTGCAGGCCACGGGGCGGTACCTGTCCCCACAGGTCGCGCACATCTGGGACCTCGAGGGAGACAGGATCGTGAGGTTCCAGCAGTACACCGACACGTGGCTGTTCGCCGAGGCCACGGGAGTGACACCGATCACCGTCACGTGAATCCACGGCAGCGACCTCCCCGGGGTAATTGATCGTTGCCTCAACTCAGACAGGTCGTGATACCCTATGGGGTATGTGTAAGGAGACGATCTGTCGGACATGTCAACGACCCAGCTGGGCAGGATGCGGAGCGCACGTCGAGCAGGTGCTCGGCCACGTTCCGGTCGAGGAGCGCTGTGCTTGCAGCGGGGACCAACCGAGTTCGCGCTGGGCCCGATGGACCGGTCGGTGACGAACGTCCCGACGCCGCGCTCGATGTGGGAGCAGCGGTTCAGTGCGGAGGGGTACCTCTACGGGACCGAGCCGAACGAGTTCCTCCGCGACAGCATCTCGATGGTTCCCCCCGGGACCGCGCTTTGTCTCGCCGAGGGAGAGGGCCGCAACGCGGTTTTCCTCGCCGGGGCCGGTTACGTCGTGCACAGCGTCGACCTCACCGAGGCCGGCGTGGCCAAGACCCTTCGACTGGCCGCCCGACGCGGCGTCGAGGTTGACGCGGTCGTGGGCGATCTTGCCGATCCTGCTGCATTCGACATCGGCCGTGACCGCTGGGATCTGATGGTCTCGGTCTTCGCGCACATGCCCCCGCGGGTGCGGCGGCAGCTGCACGGCCGGGTCGTTGCCGGCCTCAGGCCCGGAGGGGTGCTCGTACTCGAGGCCTACACGCCGGACCAGATCGGCCGTGGCACCGGAGGCCCGCCGTCGGCGGAGATGACGATGACTCTCGACGCGCTGCGCGAAGAGCTCGCCGGGTTGGAGTTCCTCCATGCCGAGGAGCTCGAGCGCGATGTCGTCGAGGGTGTCGGTCACACGGGAGTCGGCGCCGTCGTCCAAGTCATTGCCCGCAAACCGGCCTGACCGGCTCGGGTAGGGCTTCGACCCGCCGTTTCTGAACGGGCGATCATCTATCACGAGCCCGCGCCGGCACGGTGATGGTGAAGATCGATCCGCCGCCAGGACCCGAGCTGAACGCAGCCAGGTCGCCATGGTGTGCTCGGGTGATAGCGCGGGCGATGTTGAGCCCGATGCCAGTCCCGGTCCCGCCATGGAATCTTGTGTAGCGGTCGAACACGAGCGAGATCTGTTCGGCGGTCATGCCTTCGCCGGTGTCGGCGACCTCGACCACGCAATCCAAGCCGGTGCGGACGCCATGGAGGGTGACGGCCCCGCCGGATGGGGTGTGTCCGAGCGCATTGCCGAGCACGTTCGTGAGCACCTGCGCGAGCCGCTCGCCGTCCCCGTCGACCGGTAGCTCGTCCACCAAGTCGACCTGGAGCACGACACCATCCGACTCGAACTGGGGGCGGATCCGCTCGGCCACGGATCGAGCGACGACGGCGAGGTCCATCGGGACGAACCGGTACTCCACGGCCTGCTCCTGCGCCCGCGACAGGAACGACAGATCCATCGTCAACCGTCTGAGACGATGGGCTTCGGCGGCGATCTCCGAGTACGTCTCGATCGTCGGGGGTAGCACCCGGTCGATCAACCCTTCGACGTAGCCCTCAATCGTGGTGAGCGGGTTGCGAAGCTCATGGGCGAGGTCCGACACGAGCCGGGCGCGCGCCTGTTCCGTCGAGGCGAGGGAAGCGCCGAGCGCGTTGATCGACGTGACGAGGTCGGCCAGCTCCGGCTCGGACGGCACGGGGAGCGAGCGACCGAAATCCCCTGCTGCCATCGCGTGTGCCGCTTCCTGCACCGCGCGCAGCCGCGCGAGGACCCGGTGGCTGAAGATCACCCCGAGCACTACCGCGACAACCAGGCCGATGGCGGCGGCGATCAGGAGAGCTCCAACGAGTGCGCTCTCGTACTCCTCCTGGATCTGGGTCGAAACCTCGATGGCAGGCTCACCTGTTCCACCTGATCGGCCGCGGTTCGCGCCGGACACCACGCCACCCCGGTTGCGGATGCCGCTGGCGAACAGTTCCGGGGTGAGTGCCAGCACCGCGACCATGCCCATCCCCGCCACGACGACCACTATCACGAGATACGACGAGAAGACGCGCCAGCGCAACGCGAGCCGGCGGCTCACGGGATGTCGACGAATCGGTAGCCGACACCGCGAACGGTCTCGATCCAACTCGGATTGCCGGCGTCATCGCCGAGCGCCCGCCGCAGGTTGCGGATGTGTACGT
>CXWL01036373.1_pt1 | contig 19284 bp, 22 predicted proteins | sample 590931 | NCBI WGS metagenome assembly CXWL01 (sample SAMEA3498368, study PRJEB10139) | groundwater metagenome | biome: water well; material: biofilm material | place: Germany | collected 2015-04-27 | reverse complement strand
TCCATCGGCACGGCGGCCCAGCTGAACACGGCCTGGAACACCAGGAACATCAGCGCCGCCAGCAGGATCGGCCCGATCACGGGATGCAGCACCACCTGGTCGATTTTCTCGGTCAGGTTGCCGGTGTCGTTGGCGTGGCTGGTGCAAGCGTCGAGGATGCGCCGCACTTCGCGCTGGGTGTCTTCGACCGATACCGCGTCGATCGCCGACAGCGCATTCGACTTGCGCGGCGCTTCGTCCGGCATCAGGTCGAGCGCGCGCAGCAGCGACTTTTCGCCGCCGCTTCGCACCGCCACGGTTTCCACCACGGGCATGCCGAGTTCTTCGGCCAGCTTGTCGGCGTCGATGACGATGCCGCGCTTCTTGGCCACGTCGACCATATTCAGCGCCAGCACCATCGGCAGGCCGAGGCGCTTGACCTCCAGCACCAGCCGCAGGTTCAGGCGCAGGTTGGTGGCGTTGACCACGCAGACGATCGCGTCGGGCGCCTGTTCGCCGACGCGCAGGCCGCCGACGACATCGCGCGTGATCGCTTCATCCGGGGTGTGGGCCGACAGGCTGTAGGCGCCGGGCAGGTCGAGCAGGCGGTAATTGCGCCCGGCGGGCGAGGTGAAACTGCCTTCCTTGCGCTCGATGGTCACGCCGGCGTAGTTGGCCACTTTCTGGCGCGCGCCGGTGAGCCGGTTGAACAGGGCGGTCTTGCCGCAATTCGGATTGCCAAGCAGCGCGATCAGCGGCGTGCGGGAGTCAGCCTGTACCCGCCGTTCTACAGCACCCATTGTTTATTCCGGTTTGATCGATACCAGCGCGGCTTCGAAACGGCGCAGCGCGAAGGTGGACTGGCCGACCTTGATCGCCAGCGGGCCGCCGGTAAAGCCGCGCCGCAGCATGCGAATCCGCTCGCCGGGGACGAAACCGAGTTCCATCAGGCGGCGCGACACGTCGCCCGCGCCGTCGCCATGCAGGCCGGTCGGCGCCAGGTGGATCACGGTGCCGCTCTGCCCTGCCGCGAGGGTGTCGAGTGTTGTCAGTGTCGAAGCAAGAGTCATGATGAACTTTGGTCGGTGAGTTTGTCGCAATGATGAGACAGGGCCATGAGGCAGATACTAGCATCATAAACGGTAATGCGAATTATTTCTATTTACGATTCTACCATTCGGCGCATCGGTGTGGCGCCGCTGCCGCAAAATAAGGCAGCCTCGGGCGCAATATCGCTGCTGCGTATGAGCTTACGCAAACAAAGCGCTTGCATTCGCCGCCGAGTTCCGACAGAATATAAATCTTAATGATAATGATTCTCATTATAGATAAAACGGCAATTGCCGGATTGTCTCTCTATCAGAAGGTGCGACAATGATCGTTTGTGTCTGCAACAACATCTCCGACCGTGAAATCCGCCAGGCGGTCGACCTTGGCCTGTCGTCGATGGACGAACTGCGCCGCGACCTCGGCGTGGCGACCTGCTGCGGCAAGTGCGCGACCTATGCCGAGAAGGTATTCACTGCCCACCTCGAGACCACCAGCGTCTCGACCACCGTGACCGAACTGTCGTTCCGCACCCGCCAGGCCGCGTGAAGCCTGCATGAGCGCGCCGAGCTATGCCCCTTACCCGGCCTTCGGCGCGCCCGCTTCCAGCATCGGGCGCCTGCGCGCCCAGTTCGGCCCGCTGGCGCTGATCGTCGCCGCGCATGCGCTGCTGCTGTACGGAATCTACAGCGGGCTGCTGCATCGGGTCGTGACGATCGCCCTGCCGCAGGCGGTATTCGTCAGTTTCGTCGCGGCGCCGCCGCCAACGCCGGCGCCGCCGAGTATCCAGCTCGCGGTGGCGCCAACCCTGCCGCCGCCGGCCATCACGCTGCCCGTGACTATCCTCTCCATTGCGACGCTGCCGAGCGCGATCGGCGCGCCTGCGCCGGCCGCCCCGGCTGCCGACAAACCGGCGCCGGCCACCGCCTTTGTCGCCGCGGCCGCCCCCTTGGCGCCGCCTGCGCCGGCCGGGCCCCGCACCATCACCTCCGGCGTCGAATACCTGCAGGCGCCGCAGCCGGTCTACCCGCCGCTATCGAAGCGCATGGGCGAACAAGGCAAGGTCGTGCTGCGCATCCTGGTCAATGAAAAAGGCTTGCCGGACCAGGTGCTGGTGCAGGCCTCGTCCGGTTTCGCCCGGCTCGACGAAGCCGGGCGCCAGGCCGCGCTGCGCGCGCTGTTCAAGCCGCACCTGGAAGACGGCCGCCCGGTCGCCGTATTCGTCATCGTCCCGCTCAATTTCCAACTGGCCAGCTAGGCCGCAACTCCCATGACCACCATCGCCCCACTGAACCGCAAGCGCGAGCGCGCCGCGCCGCTGCACGTGGCCACGCCCGCCGACGCGCGCCCGAGCCGCGCCACCTTCCTCAAGTGGCTGCGCAAGATGCACGGCTGGATCGGCTTGTGGGGCGCGGCGCTCGGACTGCTGTTCGGCGGCTCCGGCATCCTGCTGAACCACCGCGCGCTGCTGAAGATTCCCGCAGTGCAAACCCAGGAATCGAGCGTGCAGGTCCCGCTGCCAACCCCGGCCCCGGCCAACGCCGCGGCGATGGCGGCCTGGCTGCAACAGTCGCTGGCGCTGGCGCCCGCCCCGAGCAAGGTCAAGGCCGACCCGCCGCGCCCGGTGGCATGGGGCGACAAGGCGGTCGCGCAGCCAGGCCGATGGAGCGCGTCGTTCGTCGCGCCCGACAGCAACGTGCAGGCCGAATACTGGGTCGGCAACAACTTCGTTACAGTCAAGCGCACCGACACCAATGCCTTCGGCATCCTGTCGAACTTGCACAAGGGCACCGGCATGAGCGTGGGCTGGATCCTGCTGGTCGATACGCTGGCCGGTTCGATCATCCTGCTGTCGATCACCGGCGTGTTGCTGTGGGCGATGATGACGCGCAAGCGCCTGGTCGGCACGGCGATCGCGGCCAGCTCGCTGCTGGTGCTGTTCGGCATCGCGGCTGGATCGATGGGATAGCTGCTGCAAATTCAGCCGTGCCGGGCCGCCGTTTGATATGATGTTCTTAATCTCAATACACGAAAGCATTCCATGAAGGGCGACCCGAACATCATTCGTCTGCTCAACGCGCAACTGACCAATGAGCTGACCGCGGTGAACCAGTATTTCCTGCACGCGCGCATGTACCGTCACTGGGGCCTGGAAAAGCTGGGCAAGAAGGAATACGACGAATCGATCGGCGAAATGAAACACGCCGACAAGCTGATCGACCGCATCCTGATGCTCGACGGCCTGCCCAACCTGCAGGCCCTGCACAAGCTGCTGATTGGCGAGTCGACCCAGGAAATGCTCGAATGCGACCTGCAACTCGAGCTGGCAGCGCAGGTGACGGTCAAGGAAGGCGTGCTGGCGTCGGAACAGGCCGCCGACTACGTGTCGCGCGAACTGTTCGTGATGATCCTCGAAGATACCGAGGAACATATCGAGTGGCTGGAAACCCAGCTCGAGCTGATCCAGAAAATCGGCATCCAGAATTACCTGCAGAGCCAGATGGGCGAGTAGCCCGGCGGTACCGGCATTGCGACAAAAGCCCCTCGTTCGAGGGGCTTTTCGCATCCAGGGCGGGACGGCCAAGCCGGTGCCCGCCAAGCTTGACTTTTCACGCGAGCGACCTATCATTGATACACGAAATAGAAAAAGTATATCAGGCAGGTGACAGGAGGACGGGAATGCAAGTTGCAAAATGGGGTAACAGCCTGGCGGTACGCCTCCCCTCGAGCGTGGTGCAAGCACTCGACCTGAAAGAAGGCGACGATATCACTATCCATATCGCCAATGAGCGCACATTTGAAATCGTAAAAACGCCTGCGCGGGCGGAACTGATTGAACGCCTGCGGGCACTGCGTGGAACGATTCCGAGCGATTTCAAGCTCGACCGTGTCGACGCTAATGAGCGCTAAGATTTTTCTGGATACCAACACGCTGGTCTACATCCTTGAGGGCAAGGAGCCGTCTTCTGGCGTTGCATTGACGCCAGAAGAAATGGAGGCCAATCGCAAAGGCGACATCACGCTTCGCCTGCTGGCCAGCGATGATATTTTTTTGAGCGTCCAAGTCTTTAACGAGCTTTGCAATGTGGCTTTACGCCGCAAGTTCGACTGGAAGAAGACCCGCAACATGCTCACAACGCTCGAAGCGCTGTGTCGAGATGTGGTGCCGCTCACTCTGGAAGTCCACAAACGCGGTCTTCTCCTGCATGGCAAGTATCAACTCCAGTTTTATGATGCGTTGATGCTGGCCGCTGCGTTGGAGGCCGGGTGCACGACGTTTTACTCTGAGGACATGAACGATGGCCAAGTCATCGAAAGCACGATGACCATCAACAATCCCTTCAAGGTGTGAGTCGTTCAATGTCAACAGGACAAAACCCGCAATTTTTCTTTTGCGGGTTGTGGCCTTGGCAATGAATAAANNACCATAATGCCAGCATCAGATTCGAAAACCGGGCAGGACGAAGTTCGCGTCCGGCCAATCCGCTATTGGGTGCTTTGCGATGGATCGCAACTGTCACACGCCTTGCCATTAGCCGGCGCGCCAGCGCGCCACCCACTTGTCGTAGAACCCCATATCCTGCGGCACCGCGCCGCTGACCGCGCAGATCGCGCCGGCGAACTCATTGGCGCGCGCCAGGGTCTGTTCGAGCGGCCAGCCGCGCGCGCGGCCGAGCAGGAAGATGGCGGAGAAGGCATCGCCCGCGCCCACGGTGTCGAGCACGAACGGCGGCACCGGGTTGTCGCGATTGACGATCAGCGCGCCATCGGCGCCAAAGTAGACCGAGCCGCGGTGGCCCAGCGTGACGATCAGCGCTTCGAGCGAAAACATGTCGAGCAGGGCGCGGCAGGCAGCCCGCACTTCTTCGCTGTCGAGCGGGGTCTCGGGATCGATCTGGAAATACCAGCTGAACAGCGCCTGCAGCTCTTCCTCGTTGACCTTGGCGATGTCGGCCGCACGCAGCGACTCGGACACGCAGCCGCGGTCGGTCTGGCCGTCGCGCAGGTTGAGGTCGAGGAAACGGGTGGCGCCGGAGGCCGCCAGCAGTTTGTAAAGGGTGTCGCGCGAGCGCTGCCCGCGCTGCGCCAGGGTGCCGAAGTAGATCGTGGCCGGCGTCACTGTCGTCAGCGCATCGAGCGCGCTGGTCGGGTCGATGAAGTCGTAGGCTTGCTTGGGCAGTATCACGAAACGATGGCCGTCAGGCCGGCGCTCGACCACCACGCGGCCGGTCTCTTCCATCCGGTCGATCTGCAGGCCGCGCTCGGACATCGCGAAGCGCTCGAACTCGGCGCGCACCACGGCGCCGTTGCGGTCGCTGCCGATGCGCGTGACCATCAGTTGCGGTGACATGAACGCGGCCAGGTTGCGCGCCACGTTGAACGGCGCGCCGCCGACCAGCTGCTCGGTCACGAAATCGTCGACCAGCGCTTCGCCGAACACGACCGTCGCGACCGGGCGCTCGCCCACGCTGGGCGGCATCACTGGGGCACGGATTCTTTGAACGAAGTGCGCTCGGACAGCTTGTCGAACAGGCGCGCCAGGTTGGGATAATCGGTGCGCCAGTCGATTTCGGGGAAGCGGAACTGCAGCCAGCCCAGGGCGCAGCCGACCGCCACGTCGGCCAGGGTGTAATGGTTGCCCTTGCAGAAAGGCGATTCGCCCAGGTTGGCCGACATGATGGCCAGGCCCGCATGCACCTTGCCCATCTGGCGCTCGATCCAGGCGGCGCTTTGCTGCTCGGCCGGGCGCAGGGTGGTTTCCAGGCGCACCAGCACGGCCGCGTCGAGCACACCGTCCGACAGCGCCTCCCAGACTTTCACGTCGGCGCGGTCGCGCCCGTTCGGCGGCAGCAGCTTGCACACCGGCGTGAGGGTGTCGAGGTATTCGGCGATGACGCGCGAGTCGTACATCGAACTGCCGTCTTCCATCAGCAGGCACGGCACCTTGCCCAGCGGGTTGGACAAATGAATGGTGGTTTCGGCAGCCCAGACATTCTCCAGCTCGAACGAATAATCGAGCTTTTTTTCCGCCAGTACGACACGGACCTTGCGGACAAATGGGCTGGTGACTGAACCGATAAGTTTCATAGTTGCTTTTAGTAGATGATTGGCGGTCAGTATAGCATCGGGCCGCGGGCCGAGGCCGCGGCGCAGCGCCTTTTCGGTTCGGCCGCAACATCGGCCCTACCCGGCCGCCGGTGGTAAAATCGCTGTTTTGCACAGCGCGCCCTCCCATGACCTCTACCGCCCCCTACTCCACCCTTTCCGCCCTGTCCCCGCTGGACGGCCGCTACGCCGCCAAGACCGACAAGCTGCGCCCGATCCTGTCCGAAGCCGGCTTCATGCACCACCGGGTGAAGGTGGAGATTTCCTGGCTGCAGGCGCTGTCGCAGGCCGGATTCGCCGAAATCAAGCCGTTCTCGAAAGAGGCCAGCGCCCTGCTCGACAAGATGGCGGCCGACTTCACTGAAGCGGACGCGGCGCGCATCAAGGCGATCGAAGCGGTCACCAACCATGACGTCAAGGCGGTCGAGTACTGGCTCAAGGAGCAGGTCAAGGATGTGCCGGAACTGGTCGCGGCGACCGAATTCATCCATTTCGCCTGCACCTCCGAAGACATCAACAACACCTCGCACGGCATGATGCTCAAGGCCGCGCGCGATGGCGTGATCGTGCCCGCCCTGCAGGACCTGGTCGAGAAACTGCGCCAGATCGCGCACGCCAACGCCAGCNNTGCCGATGCTCTCGCGCACCCACGGCCAGACCGCCAGCCCGACCACGCTGGGCAAGGAAATCGCCAACGTCGTCGCGCGCCTGCAGCGCGCCGTCAAGCGCATCGCCGAGGTCGAAATCCTGGGCAAGATGAACGGCGCGGTCGGCAATTACAACGCCCATCTGTCGGCCTACCCGGAATTCGACTGGGCGGCGTTTTCGAAGGACGTGATCGAGCAGCGCCTCGGCCTGACCTTCAACCCGTACACCATCCAGATCGAGCCGCACGACTACATGGCCGAGATGTTCGACGCGATCGCGCGCGCCAACACCATCCTGCTCGACCTGAACCGCGACATCTGGACCTACGTCTCGCTCGGCTACTTCAAGCAGGCGCTGAAGGCCGGCGAAATCGGCTCGTCGACCATGCCGCACAAGGTCAACCCGATCGATTTCGAGAATTCCGAAGGCAACCTGGGCATGGCCAACGCCGTGCTCAAGCACATGGCCGAAAAGCTGCCGGTGTCGCGCATGCAGCGCGACCTGACCGATTCGACCGTGCTGCGCAATATCGGCGTCGGCTTCGGCTACTCGCTGCTGGCCTACGACAGCTGCCTGCGCGGACTGAACAAGCTGGAAGTGAACGCCGCCCGCCTGGCACAGGACCTGGACGCCAACTGGGAAGTGCTGGCCGAGCCGGTGCAGACGGTGATGCGCCGCTACGGCATCGCCAACCCGTACGAGCAGCTCAAGGAACTGACGCGCGGCAAGGGCATTTCGAAGGATGCGCTGCGCGAGTTCATCCTGACCCTGGCGGTGCCGCAGGAAGCCAAGGACCTGCTGCTGGCGATGACGCCGGCCAACTACATCGGCATTGCGGCCAAGCTGGCTGCCGAGATTTAAACCGCTTGTCGCGCATGGATTCCCGCGGCGCGGGATGCCATGCGCCCTTCGAAGCGCGCGCTCCCGCGATCGCCATCAATCTTTCCGCCTTCCAGCATTCTCGGCAATTTTGCGGTATTATTAGTCCTAACACGTACTAATTATCCCAAGGATTCGTCCGATGCAACGCTACACCTCAATCGCAATCCTGTTCCACTGGCTGATCGCCGTGCTGATCGTCGGTGCATTCACGATGGGCCTGGTAATGACCGACATCCCCGGCATCACCCCGACCAAGCTCAAATATTACTCATGGCATAAGTGGGCCGGCGTGACCATCCTGGCGCTGGCCGCCCTGCGCCTGCTGTGGCGNNGGCTACTTCTACACCCTGTCGGCCGGGGTTCCGGTGGTGTATTTCGGGCTGTTCCAGCTGCCGCTGCTGATCGAACCGAACCCGGACCTCAAGCCGGTGCTGAAACAGGTGCACTTCTGGCTGAACATGGCGCTGGCCGGTTCGGTCGGCCTGCACATTGCCGCCGCCCTCAAGCATGTCGTGATCGACCGCGACGGCGTCATCCGGCGCATGCTTCCCTGAACCGCATCCGATTCCATCCGAAGGAGACTCAATGAAACTTTCACGCCTGTTGCCGGCATCGCTGATCGGCATCGCCATCGCCGTCAGCGCCGCCCCGCTCAAGGCCGACCTGGCCAGCAGCAGCGTGGCTGCCGTGTTCAAGCAAATGAACGTGCCGGTCGAAGCCAGGTTCAAGAAATTTACCGCCCAGGTCGACTATGATCCGGCCAAGCCTGAATCGTCGAAAGCGACCGTCGACATCGATACCGCCAGCCTCGACCTGGGCGAAGCGGAGATGAACCGGGAAGTGGCGAAGAAGGAATGGTTCAATTCGGCCCAGTTTCCCAAGGCAAGCTTCGTGTCGTCGTCGATCAAGCCGGCCGGCGCCGGCAAGCTGACCGTTGCCGGCAAGCTGGCGATCAAGGGCAAGAGCGTGGAGGTCAGTTTTCCGTTGACGGTCAAGGCCGAGGGCGGCAAGCAGGTGTTCGAAGGCGCCCTGCCGATCAAGCGGCTGGCGTTCAATATCGGCGAAGGTGAATGGAAAGACACCAGCATGGTCGCCGACGAAGTCGTGATCAAATTCCGCGTCACCGCGGCCCAGTAAGGCTAATTTTCAACCATAAGGATTTAACATGAAATTGAAACATCTGACCGTTGCCCTCATCGCCGCCGTATCCGCCTCCGCGTTCGCCACCGATACCTACACCATCGAGCCGGGCCATACCTACCCGAGCTTTGAGGCCGACCACATGGGCATCTCTGTCTTGCGCGGCAAGTTCACCAAGACCAGCGGCAGCATCGTGCTCGACCGCGTAGCCAAGACCGGCTCGCTCGACATCACGATCGACGCGAATTCGCTCGACTTCGGCCACGAAAAGCTCAACATCCATGCCAAGAACGCCGACATGTTCGATGTCGCCAAATTCCCGACCGCGACCTACAAGTCGAAGTCGATCAACTTCAAGGGCGACGTGCCGGTTTCCGTCAACGGCGAACTGACCCTGCATGGCGTCACCAAGCCGGTCACGCTGGCAATCAACAAGTTCAAGTGCATCCAGCATCCGATGCTCAAGCGCGAAGTGTGCGGCGCCGATGCGTCGGCCGAATTCAGCCGCGCCGACTTCGGCATCAGCTACGGCCTGCCGCGCTTTGCGCCGGAAGTCAAGCTGGCGATCCAGGTGGAAGCGATCAAGCAGAACTGATTGCCCGCCGCGCCCATGAAAAAGCCTCGCTTCCGTCAGGAAGCGAGGCTTTTTCAGTTCAGCGGGTGAACGGCGCGATCAGCGTCCGTCGCCGTCGAAGTCGCCCGGCATGGCGCGCTCAACCTTGTCCCATGCCGCGCGGGTGGCCGACCTGGCCTGGTTCCAGCTCAGGCGCGAAGCGCCCTTGACCGAGTCCCACTGGTCCGACAGGTCGTTGTCGACGCTGTCGAAGTGCTGGCCCACGTAACGGCCGCGGCTGTTGTAGCCGAGCTTGTACGCAGGAGCGTAGTCGTCGTAGGTGTATTCGGACGAGTAGTAAGGCGCGCTCTGGTACGAGCTCTTCCAGTACGCATCCTCCGCTTCCGGATTCACCAGGCTGCCGGCAGCGTGGCCCGCCGCGCCGCCCGCCAGTGCGCCGATTGCCGCACCGGCAGCCATGCCGACCGGGCCGCCGACCGCGCCGACCGCCGCGCCCATTGCCGCGCCGCTACCTGCGCCGACGCCCTTGGCCAGGTGGTGGCCCGCCAGGTGGTCGTCCGATTTCGGATTGGCCACTTCAGCGGCGCCACGGCCGGCCAGGCCGCCCGCGATGCCGCCGATTGCCGCGCCGGCGGCCATGCCGATCGGACCGCCTGCCGCGCCGGCCGCTGCGCCCATTGCCGCGCCGCTCCCTGCGCCCACGCCCTTGGCCAGGTGGTGCTCGGCGAGGTCGTCGCCAGCCTTAGGATTGATGACTTCGGCTGCGCCCTTGCCCGCCAGGCCGCCGGCGATACCGCCGATGGCTGCGCCGGCAACGGTGCCGACCGGGCCGGCCACCGAGCCGATGCCCGCGCCGGTCATGGCGCCGCCAACGGCGCCGACGCCGGTACCGATGATGTGCTCGCCAGCGTTTTCGGTCCAGCTACGCGCGATATGCCGCGCATCTTCGTCCGAGCGTGGGGTCACGCCCATCAGGATGCCGCCGTTCTTGATGCCTTCTTCGTAGTGCACCACGCGCTCTTCCGGAATGCCGGCGCCGATCAGTGCACCGACCAGGCCGCCTGCAAGGCCGCCGGCGCCGGCGCCGGCCAGGGCCGCGGCGATTGGGCCGGCCACTACCAGGCCGATGCCAGGCAGTACCAGGGTGGTGCCGACCGCGGCGATACCGGCCAGCACGGCACCGATGGTGCCGCCGATGCCTGCGCCAACGCCGGCGCCTTCGGCAGCCTTGCTGCCAAGTTCAGTTTCGGTGTCGTTGAAATGGGTCTTGCGGGTGTCGTCCGACATCATCAGGGTGACGTCGTCCTTGTTGTAGCCGCGGCCGGACAGCGAGTCATACGCGCGCTCGGCGCTGTCGCGGTCGCGGAACAGGCCAGTCACCATGCGCGAGTCTTTGGGTGTGCTTGTCGTGTCGTAATTGCTCATTGTAATTTCCTTTCGAATTTTTCGATGTGCGGGGCCCGCAAACGTCCTGGAAATCATTGCCAGTGATTCAACTTTAAGGCGCACACGGCAGAGCATCTGTTCGTTGTCGCACCGTCCCGCGGACATTCCAAACGGCATCTTTTTGCCCTCAGCAATCGTTCGCCATACGTTCGTTGCCGCACCGACCAAGGGTATCGCCATCAGTAGACTTTTTCACAAGGCCAGCGATTTCATTGGTCTAGGGGTCTGTTTCTACACTTAAGGAGGAATCAACATGTTATTCATCATTTGGATCGTCGTCGGCGGCATCTTGGGTTGGCTTGCTAGCCTTGTCATGAAAACGGATGCGGAACAAGGCATGATCCTGAACGTCGTCGTCGGGATCGTCGGTTCCTTCCTGGGTGGCTGGTTGCTCTCTCCGCTGTTCGGGACCGGCACCATCAACTCGGACGACTTCAGCGTCACCTCGCTGCTGGTATCGTTCCTCGGTGCTGTGATCCTGTTGGCAATTGTCAATCTGTTCCGCCGCGGCAGGACGCGCTAAGGTGTTTTCACCTGAACAACCAACGCTGCGGCGTTGGTTTTTTTTATCCTGGATTTACTGATGAGAACCAAGCCCGTGGTGATTGCATTGATCAGCAGCGTCGTGACCTTGATTGCAGGCATCTTGCTGCTCAATTTCATGCCAGGCGAGAAGAAAATCGAGCGGCAACTGGTGCGCAAATACGACCTCCAGGACCCGCAGTTCCGCCGCTCCATGGGTGTGCTGCTGGGCCCGCCCATAGTCGAAGGCAACAAGGTCGAGGTCCTGCTGAACGGCGCGCAGATCTTCCCATCGATGCTCAAGGCGATCGGCGAGGCGGAACGCACGATTACCTTTGAAACCTATATCTACTGGTCGGAGACGATCGGCAAGGAATTTTCCGACGCGCTGATCGAACGCGCGCGCGCCGGCGTGAAAGTGCACGTGATGCTCGACTTTATCGGCAGCATCAAGATGGACCAGTCCTCGATGGACGCCATGAAAGCGGCCGGCGTCCAGCTGCAGCGCTACCACAAGCCGGTCTGGTGGAAGCTGACCCGGATCAACAACCGCACCCACCGCAAGCTGCTGGTGGTCGACGGCAAGGTCGGCTTCACGGGCGGGGTCGGCATCGCCGACCAATGGCGCGGCACGGCGCAGGACGCCAGGCACTGGCGCGACAGCCATTTCCGCGTCGAAGGCCCGGTGGTCGGCCAGCTCCAGGCCGTGTTTACCGACAACTGGACCAAGGCCACCGGCGCCGTGCTCCACGGCGACGCCTATTTCCCGGCGCTGCGCGCCCAAGGCGGCCACGCCGCGCAGATGTTCAGCAGCTCGCCTACCGGCGGCAGCGAAAGCATGCACCTGATGTACCTGATGGCGATCACCGCCGCGCGCCATACCATCCAGCTGTCGAGCGCCTACTTCGTGCCGGAAGAGCTGACCGTGAAGGCGCTGGTGGCCGCCGCCAGGCGCGGCGTGAAGGTGCAGATCATCACGCCCGGCGCCGACATCGACTCGGATGTGGTGCGCGCCGCCTCGCGCGAGCGCTGGGGCGACCTGCTCAAGGCCGGCGTCAGGATCGCCGAATACCAGCCGACCATGTTCCACGTCAAGGCACTAGTGGTCGACGAGCTGTTGGTGTCGGTCGGCTCGACCAACTTCGACAACCGCTCGTTCAGCCTGAACGACGAAGCGAACCTGAATGTGCTCGACCAGGAGTTCGCAAAAGCCCAGGTCGCGGTGTTCGACGACGACTGGGCCAAGGCGAAACTGATCACCCTGCAGGCCTGGGAAGCGCGTCCGTGGAAAGACAAACTGGGCGGCAAACTGGCCTCGCTGATCGGGTCGCAGTTGTAGTGGATTGGCAATCGGCCAAGGTTTCGCCGGTGGCCGCGAAATTCCCGTTGACTATTGAGGAAGTGATACGGATACTCTAGGGCGCTCCGCATAGCGGATCCTGTTCCGATTCACCAATCCTGAGACCATTGCGAATGAAAAAGACTCTCCTGACGCTCGCCATCCTGAGCACCTCCGTCGCCTACGCCGACGAAGGCATGTGGATGCCGCAGCAGCTACCACAAGTAGCCAAGCAACTGAAGGCCGCCGGCCTTAAACTGGACCCGGCAACCCTGACCAAGCTGACCGAATTCCCGATGGGCGCGATCGTCAGCCTGGGCGGCTGCTCGGCCTCGTTCGTCTCGCCGCAGGGCCTGGTCGCGACCAACCACCACTGCGTGTACAACAGCGTGGCGGTCAATTCGACCCCGGAACGCGACCTGCTGGCGAACGGTTTCCTGGCCAGGAATTTTGCGGAAGAACTGCCGGCCTCTCCGGGCAGCCGCATTTTCGTCACCAAGGAAGTGAGCAACGTCAGCACCAGGATCATCAGCGCCGACGTCGCCAAGCTGTCCGGCAAGGCGCGCATCGACGGTATCGAAAAGAATGAGAAGAGCATGGTTGCCGAGTGCGAAAAAGACCCGGGACACCGTTGCACCGTGGCCAGCTACTACGGCGGCCTCGAGTTCTACCTGATCAAGCAGCTCGAGATCCGCGACGTGCGCCTGGTGCACGCGCCGCCGGCCGGCGTCGGCAAGTTCGGCGGCGATACCGACAACTGGATGTGGCCGCGCCACACCGGCGACTACGGCTTCTACCGCGCCTACGTGAGCAAGGACGGCAAGGCTGCCGACTTCTCCAGGGACAATGTGCCGTACGCACCGAAGCATTTCCTGAAAATCGCCAAGGAAGGCGTCAAGGAAGGCGACTTCATCATGGCGCTGGGCTATCCGGGCCGCACCAACCGTCACCGCCTGCCGTCCGAAGTGGCGTCCACCTTCGAATGGAACTACCCTGCGTTCGTCAAGACGTCCGGCGAGACGCTGGCCATCATCGAGCGCGAGACCAAGAACGATCCTGCGGTCAAGCTGAAGTACGCCGGCCAGGTTGCGGGCGTGAACAACTATTACAAGAACCGCAAGGGCATGCTCAACAGCTACGAAGGCAGCGATTTCCTGGCTCGCAAGACCCGCGAACATGCTGACATGAAGGCCTGGGTTAACGCCAATCCGGCGCGCCGGAAGGAGTACGCCGACGATATCGAGCAAGTCGAGAAGCTGATCGCCGAGCGCGACGCGCACATGAAGCGCGACTACTACCTCGGTTCCTCGGCGCCGCGCCTGCTGAACACCGCACGTTCGATGTATCGCCTGGCCAACGAAAGCGCCAAGCCGAACACCGAACGCAAGGCGGGCTACCAGGACCGCGACCTGCCGCGCTTCAAGTCGAGCGTTGCCGGCATCGACCGCACCTACGACGCAAAAGTCGACAAGGCGCTGGTCATGAACAGCCTGGTCAAGTACGCCGCGCTGCCGGCAGCCGAGCGCAACGCCAGCTTCGACGCCACGATGGGCATCAAGGACGGCATGTCGCAAGCCGACCTCTCCGCACTGCTCGACCGCATGTACGCAGGCTCGACCCTGGGCGATGCGGCGCAGCGCAGCGCCTGGCTGGGCAAGACCCCGGCTGACTTCAAGGCCAGCAACGACAGCTTCATCAAGGCCGCGGTCGCCATGTACGATGCCAGCCTGAAGCGCGAAGCGGAAGATGAAGAGCTGGGCGGCAAGCTGCAGCAAGCCTACGCCAACTACATGAAAGCGAAAATCGCCTACATGAACAGCAAGGGCCAGGCAGTCTACCCCGACGCCAACGGCACCCTGCGCGTGACCTTCGGCCGCATCGCCGGCCGCGCTCACGGCGCCGACGGCACCGGCTCCTGGAGCGCGTTCACGACCGTCAAGGGCGTGGCGGCGAAGGCGACCGGCGAAGGCGAGTTCAACGCACCGGCAAACCAGNNGCAAGGGCGAGTTCATCGGCCTGGCGTTCGACGGCACGCTCGATTCGATCATCTCCGACTGGGACTTCAACAAGGCCAACACGCGCGACATCCAGGTCGACGTGCGCTACATGCTGTGGAACATGAAGCATGTGGACAAGGCCGACAACCTGCTCAAGGAAATGAACGTCGAGTAATGCGACGATGCGGCGTCCCGGCGACGCCGCAGGGGTTCGCGAAAAAGCCACGGCACCGCAAGGTGGCGTGGCTTTTTTGTTGTTGGCGGACGCTGGTTCAAGCGAACATGGCGTGATCGGCCATCGCGGCGGCGGCCCGGCGATGGTGGCCGACGCGCCGCTCGTACTTGCGCACCGCTTGCGCGTTGCTGTGTTCGACCAGCGCGAGCGCGCTGCGCAGCGCCTCGGACATCGCGGCCGCGGCGGCGGCGATGGTGAGCTGGCGCGGCGAGACGCGGCGTCCCCGGCGCATGATCGCGTCGCCGCTCACGCGCGCGTGATGCGCCTCGCCGTTGTAGCGCATGCGCAACTCGGTCCCTCCCGGCAGGAACCGCTCCTTCCACTGGTAGCCGCGCGCGCCGCCGGCAGGCGCGCCCGTGGCGCTGCCCGCGTGCCCGGCATCGAACCGGCCGGCATGGTCGGCCAGCCAAGCCCGGATAGCCTGTGAGGCAATATTGGAGATTGAGAACTTGTTCCCCGTGGACACAGGTGGGCGCGCACGCGGCCAGCGTATAGGCATCCAGCGTCACGACCGATGCGGCATTCATGCTCGTTTCCCCTGTGCGTTTTGTCTCGTTTTGTCTGGTTCTGTAATTTAGACATCGGCTCCATGGCCGAGTTCCAAACCAGTCAAAACCAGGCAGAATAAGACAGGATGCGCCAGCAAAACGAGACAGGATGCCGCATGGGCCGCGACGGGGGTGCCCCCGTCCATCGTCNNCGCCGCGCCGCCGCGTCCGGAAATCCATTCCGGGCAGCAGTGCGCGAAGGCGTCGCGAACGCAAGGCCTTACGCCGGTGCCTGGTTCAAGCGCGAATTCCGGATCCCGTAGATGAAATAGGTCAGCACCGCGACCGTCATCCAGATCGCGAACACGCGGAACGTGGTGGCCGACAGGTCCTTCATGATGTAGAGGCAGGCGAACACGCTCAGGCCCGGCACCACGTAAGGGCCGAACGGCACCCGGAAGCCCTTGGCCAGCGCCGCGCCTTCCTTCTTGCGCAGCACCGGCACCGCGATCGACACCACGATGAACGCCGTCAGCGTGCCCATGCTGACCATGTCCCACAGGAAAGTCGAATCGACCAGCCCGGCCACCAGCCCCACCACGACGCACACGATCACGGTGTTGCCGACCGGCGCCAGGGTGCGCTCGCTGACCTTCTGGAACGTCTTCGGGATCAGGCCGTCGCGGCTGATCGCGTACAGGATCCGGGTCTGGCCGTAGATTGTCACCAGGGTCACGCTGAACACCGAAATCACCGCGCCGGCCGACAGCACCAGCGCCGGCCAGGACTTGCCGGTGACGTTTTGCAGGATCACCGACAGGCCCGCTTCCTGGCCTTCGAACATGTGGGCCGGCTGCGCGCCGATCGCGGCCACCGCCACCAGCATGTAGAACACGGTGACGATCACCAGCGCCGACAGGATGCCGATCGGGACGTTGCGGGTCGGGTCGCGCGCCTCTTCCCCGGCAGTGGCGACGGTGTCGAGCCCGATGAACGAGAAAAATACCGTGCCGGCAGCCGCGGTGACGCCCGCCATGCCGCCCGGTCCCTTGCTGGTCTCGCCATTGAAGAAGGGATGGAAATTATTGATGTCGAATCCGGAAAACGCGATCGCCACGAAGAACACCAGGATCGCCAGTTTGATCACCACCATGATCGCGTTGGTGGTGGCCGACTCGCGGGTACCGCGGATCAGCAGCGCGCCGCACAGGATCACCAGCAGCACCGGCGGCAGGTTGATGTGCCCGGCGTGGAATTCGACCCCGTTCGGCCCGGACACCACCATCGGCTTGCGCAGCATCTCCGGAATCTGCCAGCCGATGGCGTTGTTCAGGAAATTGTTCAGGTAATCGGACCAGCCGATCGCGGTGGCGCTGGCGGCGAGCCCGTATTCGAGCAGCAGGCAGAAGGCCATGATGAAGGCGGCGAATTCGCCCACGGTGGCGTAGGCGAACGAGTAGGACGAGCCGGCCGCCGGAATCCGGAACGACAGTTCGGCGTAGCACAGCGCGGTCAGGCCGGCGGTGATGGCGGCGATCAGGAACGCCAGGACCACCGACGGACCCGCCTTCGGCACCGCCTCGACCATGGTGAAGAAGATCCCGGTGCCGATGGTCGCGCCTACCCCGATCATGGTCAGCGGGAACAGCCCGATGCTGCGCCCGAGGCCCCCGGCGGCCGGTACATGCCCGTGCCCGGCGTCGCGGCCGGTCGGTTTGGTTCGGATCAGCTTCTGGCCCAGAGTCAGGTTCACGGATTGTCCTTTTTTTCGCACTCGATCAATATGGCGGGCGCTGCTGCCACCCCCCAAAAACCTAGCGATTATATGGCCATATCGGTTTCACTCCGCACATCTTTTGTTGTGCGACCGAGCGCCTGCCGGTTGCGGCGCAGCAGCATCCGCGCCTAAAGATGCATACAAAATGAATGTCTAGTAGAATATGGCCGCTGGCGCCGGTCCTTGTGTCGAGGCCGGCAGCGCCAGCCCGTATCTGCGGGCTCTATCCGGCATTTAAACATGCATTAAAGATACAAGAAATCAGCAAGAGGAACCTCATGATCTCAGCCGCGTCCCGTCCCTACATCGATGCCAGCGTCGCCGTCCTGCGCGAACATGGCCTTGCCGTCACCACCACGTTTTACCGCAACATGTTCGCCGCGCATCCGGAACTGGGCAATCTGTTCAACATGGGCAACCAGGCCAGCGGCGCGCAGCAACAGTCGCTCGCCTCCGCCGTGTTCGCCTATGCCGCCAACATCGGCGACCCAGGCGCGCTCGGCCCGGTGGTCAGGCGCATCGTCCACAAGCACGTCTCGGTCGGCATCCGCGCCGAACACTACCCGATCGTCGGCCGGTTCCTGCTCGGCGCGATCGCCGAAACGCTGGGCGAGGCCGCCACCGCGCCGCTGCTGGCCGCCTGGGACGAGGCGTACAACTCGCTCGCCGCGCTGTTCATCGAAGCGGAAAAATCCCTGTACGCGCAAGCCGGCATCGCACCGGGCCAGACCCGCGCCGTGCGGGTGACCGAGGTGACACAGCAAGGCACGGAGGTGAAATCGATCCGCTTCGTCGCCACCGACGACGCGCCGCTGCCCGCGTTCAAGGCCGGCCAGTATGTCAGCGTCACCGTCAATTTCGAGGACGGCCGGACCCAGCTGCGCCAATACAGCCTGTCGGACGCATTCGACGGCGACAGCATGCGCATTTCGGTCAAGCGCGAAAGCGCGGGCGCGAGCACGCCGGCAGGGGAAGTGTCGAACTGGATCCACGATCACGTCAAGGTGGGCGGCACGCTGCTGGTATCGCCGCCGTTCGGCGACTTCGCGATCGACACCGAATCGGACGAACCGGTGGTGCTGCTGTCGGCCGGCGTCGGCGTCACGCCGATGATCGCCGCCCTGAACCGGATCGCGCGGCATAACCCGCAGCGTTACGTGATCTTCGGCCACGCCGCGCGCGATGCGGCGCACCACGCGCACCGCGCCGACATCGCGGCCGCCAGCGCGGCCATGCCGAACCTGCGGGTAGTGACCTTCTACGAATCGCGCAACGGTGCGGCCGATGCGCTCGAAGGCATGATGGACATGAAGGCGATGCCGTCGTGGCCGCGCGCCGAAACCGAGGTCTACCTGTGCGGGCCGCTGCCGTTCATGCAGGCCCAGTGGCTGGACCTGGTCGGCGCCGGCGTGCCGGTCACGCGCCTGCAGCGCGAGGTGTTCGGGCCGGACATGCTCGACCACCTGCGGTAACAGGCTTCCTGCAAAAAAAGCCGCCCGGCGCTCGCCGCGCGGCTTTTTTCGTTCGGGCGCCCGGCTTACCGCGCGGCGCGTTTCGACTTGCGGCGCGACAGCGCAAATCCTGCCAGGCCCAGGCCCAGCAGTGCGACCGCGCCAGGCTCCGGCACCTCCGCCCCCGGCGCGCGGGTCGACACCAGCAGGCCCAGGTTGGCCAGGCTGACGCCGGAGGCGCTGTCGATGAAATTGATGCCCGCGGTCGTATCGTCGCCCCTGATGCCGCCGACGCTTGCCGTGTGGTGCATGGCGTTCAGGCGGGCGAACTGGAACTCGACATCGTCGCCAGCCTCGCGCAGGATCGCCTGGAATTGATTGCCGCCGGCGGCGCCGCCGAACTCGCGCCCCGACCAGGTGAATACAAATTCGCGGTTGCCGATTGCGCCGGTGGTTTGGCTTGAAATGCTGCCGACCAGGTCGAACCAGCCCGCTTGCACCGAATGCGCAGGGGACCGGTTGCTTGGCAACCCGCTGCAGCAATGTGCATTATCGACGTTCAGGCCGAACCCCAGCAACCCGTTGGTCGAGACCCATCCCTGGCTGCCCGCCGCGTACTCCTGTCCATAGAAGGTGAAGGCGAACGGCAAGGC
>CXWL01006834.1_pt1 | contig 19290 bp, 20 predicted proteins | sample 590931 | NCBI WGS metagenome assembly CXWL01 (sample SAMEA3498368, study PRJEB10139) | groundwater metagenome | biome: water well; material: biofilm material | place: Germany | collected 2015-04-27 | reverse complement strand
GGTAGTGCCGCACGTACGGATCTGTGCGGGGGGCGGTCAGCAATGACCGTCCCTACCGCAATATTGGCTTTCTTAATGAGGTCGGCAACCGGTTTAATTTTTGTGCCGTTTTTGAAATGCTCGACGTTCCAGCTTAACAAGTGCATACCTCACCTCCCTGTGTGTCTCCCTTGTAGTCGAGCGCAGGGTGTTCGTCACCACGCTTGGTGAGCTACGGATGCTCGAGGGGTTAGAGCTGGAGTTCAATTGTGAGTAGGTCTGTGGAGGGGAGGAGGCTGTTCAAAAAGGCCGATGAGCGAGGCCGCAGCAAGCGAAAAGACGACGTGTACCCTGGCGGTACGTGGAGTCTTTGAGTGCAGCGAGAACGCCGCGAACGGCCTTTTTCAACAGCCGACTAGTGCGCGTCCTTGGCGCACCTGAAGCCGGTGCCGCTGGGATGGCTGTCCATCGTGCCCCAGTCGCGGTCGCTGGTACGCAGGCTTTTGGCGGGTTTGAGCCAGGATCCTCCGCGCATCGCTTTGATGGCTCCATGGGCTGGCCCTGTTGGATCGGACAACGTGCCTTCTCGGTAGAAGTTTGGGTGATACCAATCCTGGACCCATTCCGAGACATTGCCGGCCATGTCGAACAGACCGAAGGCATTGGCACCTTGGGGAAAGCTCCCGACCGGGAGCGTGAGAATTTCTCCCCTGAGGCCTTTCTCTTTTGAAATTCTTGCGCCCTCTCCTTTGATCCAGAAGGCCTCCCATTCGGCCCCGCTTTCAAATTCCACAGTGCGTCCTGCCCAGTAACTGGCGCTGTTGGCGTTGCGGTAATCCCATTCGTTGCCCCAGGGGTAGAGATAGTCGCCTGGGCCTCTCGCCGCCTTCTCCCACTCAGCTTCGGTGGGGAGGCGAGCGTCTCGCCATCGACAATACTCAACGGCATCCAGCCAACTCACGTTCACCACGGGATGTGTCTCGATGCCAGCAATCGGTTTACCGTGGGCCCAGAGTGTGGCCAGGGGGGTGCTGTGTTCAGGGATTGGGTGCCCCGTGTTGTGTACGAAGGCGAAATAGTCAGCGTTGGTGACTTCATATCGATCGATCCAGAAGGCCCCGACGTAGATACGACGTTGGGGACGTTCGTCATCAAACCCATCCGTGCCTGCAGGGGAGCCCATGAGAAACTCTCCGGCAGGAATCAGGCTCATCTCGGGAGGGGCGGCCCAGGCAGGGATGGTCGCGAATACGACGAGACAGGCGCTGATGAACGGCCTTTTGAGGCGCGGCCATGAGAAGGGGTTCCTGGTCGGAGCACAGGGAGATCTAGGTGGAGACGGCTGATTACTTCTCTCGAATCCCACAGGCTCTCGCAATACCGTCTCTGAACCGAAGCCAGAAATCCAGCGCTTGATTGAGATGCTCCAGCACGGCCTGTTGCTGCTCGCCTTCAAGCGCGTTGTTGAGGACGATATCATAGGCGGCGTGGCGGTGACTGGGCTCCACCAGGTGGTGGGCGCGCACGAGGTCCATGTATTTGGGGTCGAGTCCCTGGAATTGGACTAGGGGATGCTTGACGATCATGTCCTCGATTTCGGCCTGGGGTTTCGGGCCCGAAGGTTTGGTGATCTCGCGTCGGTCATGGATGCTTCCCTCGACAAAAACCGTGAAGACGGCTACGCCAATCAGCCAATCCCGTTCCCATGACACCTGGTCTAACCACTCCCGATAACGGAGGCTGGAGGCGAGCAGTTCCACGTCACGGAACTCAGTTCGTTCGTAGCCCATGCCCAGCATCATGGCGAGGAACATATCCGGGTGGGCTTTGCCAAACGACAGGCCGCCCGTGTCTTCTTCGTAGATATTGCGGGCCAGAACCGTGCGCACATCGCGGGGTGGATTTTTCCCGTAGACGCGGGCAAGCAACACGGGAAAATCCCTCACGTACACGGCGTATTCTTGCCGAAAATGAACCTTGAGTTGGTCTTTAGTGATCTTGTTGCCGCTAAAATAGGTCCAAGCCCAATGATCCTTTTTATCCATGACGCTGAGGAGGCGGTCCCGAAATTGGTCTTTGCTTAAGGCTTTCACGCTGACGTCTCCTCCTGGCTGGTGGATGTCGTGTCGATTCCCTAGCCCTTGCCTTGATTTGGCTTCAGTGGCCCTTTAGAATTCAGGGAACCGAAACTGCATACGCACATTTCATTGTACCCGCGAACACCTGATGAATCCTCTCATGGTGCAGAATCCAGATGACATTTTGACTGTGTTGGCCGAGGTGTCTCTTCAAGGGCAAGGTTTCACCACCGAGTGTTTGCTGGACTACGTTCTCGAAGAAGGGTTTACGGAACCGATCTACCTCAATGCGACTGGAGAAGATCCTCAGGCGTTTTACAAAGGGGAACCCAACGCCTGGGCGACCTACCAAATCCGTGAATGGAAGCGCGTCCTGACCGTGTCAGGTGGACTCGGTAAAAATCGCCGGGTTCAAATCACGGAAACGCCCTAAAGCGTCTTTCGCTGTTCTCTTGCTGCCCCAGTTTCAGCTGGCGTATGACAGAAAAGATCGTACGAGTGTCTCCCTGGAAAAGCAATGTGGCAAAAGTCCGATAATGGTCCGATTGAGTGAGGCCTGGCAGGCGCGTTTGGGCCATTTGGTACCGACAAGGAAGGGCTCTCATGTTTGGTGGTCTCGGTCTTGTGCTTGGTGGGATTGCGGCAGTTGGTCTTGGGCTCTCGCTTCTGGCTTGGCCGCTGATCAATGTCGTTGAGACGGGGAAGACCCCCGAATATCCCGACCTTCTGCCGCGCCACTATCAGATTTCTCCAGAAGAGGTCTATGAAGCGGTCTTGCTGGTTGTTCGTGAGGTGCCCCACTGGCGGCTCACTGCGAGTGACTCAAGCTTGAGGACGCTGCATGTGGAATCGACGACCAGGTTTTTACGGTTTGTAGACGACATCGACGTCCGTGTGGAAGCTGACGGAGATGGCGCCCACGTGTTCGTGCGGTCGGCGTCCCGAGTAGGGACCGGCGATTTTGGTCAGAATGCCAGAACGATTCGGGCACTGTTTGAATCTTTAGATCGAACACTTGCGCGGGGTGCGACGGGTACTCCCCTCCACTGACTCCAGGGGAATCATTGAGGTGCGTCATCATGATACCGGTCTGGGAATCGTATGATGAAGGTGAACTGGCGATGATTCGCAGTGTGTTGGAAGGGAGTGGGATTGACTGCCTGGTGAATCACGATTTCTTTTGCAGTCTCTATCCAGGCCTCGGTGTCGCATTTAATGCGCGGACGGTTGTCGTGCATCAAGAGGATTGGAGCCGGGCTCGAACGCTGATTGAGTGGATGAAGCAGGACCTGAACAGACAAGATGCGGGGTAAAACTAATTGTACCACCCACCTACGAGGAGATTTTCTTCAAAATACAGATAGCGGTGTTTCACATGGCCCGTATCGATCCAGTCTTCAAAAATCCACTCTTCCCGCCGGAGGCCATCCTTCGTGTAGCTGACGTTCATCGTGTACGGAGAGCCCCAAGCCTTCATGGCCTGCTCACGGGTCATGCCTACCGCAACCTGTTTATTGGCGATGTGTTTCTCGAAGGTCGGATCGGTCAACGTGGGAAGAAAACGCCACAGGACCATCGAGACCAAGAAAATCCCCAGTGCGGCATAAATGATCAGGCGGACAGGCCGACGTCGGATGAATGAGGTGCTGTCGGGCTGACTCTCGCTGCCCATAGGTGCGGAGTTCGCTGGGCGTGCCGTTTGGTTTGTTTCGGTTGGCGTGGAAGTCTGAGCTGCTGTCACGTGAGCATGCATGTGAATAGTCTAACAACGCAAAACTTGACGAGTCAAGCGAGGCACCAGACTAGCTGCTAGCGCATCCTCTCGTGTAAAGAGGTGTGTTTCGGCATTGGGCGTAGTCTCATGCCGTGTGCGGTGTTCACAACTACTCCGCGTATGTTGGGACCGGAATGCGTTGTGTGGCTGGAGGCGGAGGGGGCTGGCGTTGTGCAAATTCAGGTGAAAAAGGATTCATGATCGGTTCGTGGGTGGCGCGTTGGCGGTCGCGGACAAGTTGGAGGCTTTGCGCTGAAATTTCGACTCGGTCGATCGGGGCTTTCAGAGTCAGAAATTCCGGGAGCCCCTGGAGGGAAAATAGCTGAAACGACAGCATCCAGTCCAATTTGTCTTTCGTCCGTTCGCGGACGAGCAGCTGGGCATCTGTGGTAGGGGATCCTTTGAACTGGAGGACCCACAAATTGGATCGGAACGTCGGGGCATCGGCATTCGTCGGAGGGCGGAATTCAGGGACGAGGAGAGGAACCCGCTCAATGGGAACGGGAGGGGAGAACTCGATATCAACCAGGCGAACGAAGAGCGTGGGGAAGTCTGACTGGTCGTTAAGGTCTGCGGCATAGCTAAAGGAGTAGCGTACCGTGGTTCCGTCGCGTCGATACGTATACACGTCCTCGCCGTTTTGCGGCGACACCAGTCGCTTAAAGACCTTTTCCCAGTCGTCAAATGGGTAATAGTTGAAGACGCGGAGGGCGGCTTTGCGATCTCGGACGGCGTAGGGGCGTCCGAGTTTCTCCCGGAGTTGTTCTTGTGAAAGACCTAAGTACCCATCTTCGAAGTACGGCGGCGCAGCGAAGCCCACTGAGGCAAAACCATCCGCGAGGCAGAGAAGCATGGCCAGCAGAGCGAGCAACAGATATTGTGCGGGGCTCAATGGTATGCGCATTGGGTGATCCTCGATGAGTCCCAATCGTTCGGGTATCGTATGGCCCGCTCCCTACAAAGTCAACCTACCGATATCTCTCATGAAAATCTTGTTCGACTCTCATGTCTCCAGTATAGTGAGACTCAAATGTGTCTCCAGGATTCGGGCCTCTTTTGTCGTTGCCAGACATTGGATCCCATGGCGTGATCCAATGCTTGTCGTCTCTCACTTACCATGGATTGATAGGGTGATACTCACACGATGATTCGACCAACCTTGCAAGATCGGTTGAAACAGCGAATTCTAATCCTCGATGGTGCCATGGGCACCATGATTCAGACGCATCAGCTGGATGAAGCGGCCTTCCGGGGAGACCGGTTCAAGGATTGGACGAAGGATCTCAAGGGTAACAACGACCTGCTGAATCTGACGCAGCCGCAGATTATTGAAGGGATTCATCGGCAGTACTTCGAAGCCGGAGCTGACCTCGTCGAGACGAATACGTTTAACTCGCAGTCGATCTCCTTGGCCGACTATCACATGGAGTCGTTGGCGTATGAGATGGCCAAAGCGGGCGCGGAGTGTGCGAGGCGGGCAGCGGACCAGGTCATGCGCGAACAGCCAGGACGTGCCTGCTTTGTTGCGGGGGCCATCGGTCCGACCACCAAGACGTCTTCTATTTCGACCGATGTCAACAATCCGGCTGCGAGAGGCACGACCTACGACGAGCTGGTCGTGGCCTACTATGAACAGCTCCGTGGGTTGGTTGATGGTGGGGTAGACGTCCTGCTCGTCGAAACGATTTTCGACACCCTCAACGCCAAAGCCGCGTTCTTCGCGATTGAACAATTCTTCGACGACCATCAGCTGCGCCTGCCGGTAATGGCTTCCGTCACCTTTATTCAGGCGGGGAGTAATCGGGGCGTGACAGGCCAGACCGTGGAAGCGTTCTGGAACTCGATTTCGCACGTGCCGTTGCTGAGCGTCGGGATGAACTGCGCGCTGGGGCCTCAGGAAATGCGTCCTTTACTGGAGGAGCTGGCGCGCATTGCACCCATCTATATCAGTTCGCATCCCAATGCGGGGTTGCCCAATCCGCTCTTGCCGACCGGGTTCCCGGAAACGCCTGACACGCTTGCTCCACAGTTGCGGGATTGGGCACAGAATGGGTGGTTGAATATTGTCGGCGGGTGTTGCGGGACGACGCCTGGCCATATCCGAAAGATCGCTGACGCGGTTGCGGGATTGCCGCCGCGGGTCCCTTCTACGGTGGAACCGTCCCTACGCCTGAGCGGGTTGGAAGCGGTGACGGTGCGTCCTGATAGCAACTTTATGAACATCGGGGAGCGGACCAATGTGACCGGTTCGCCAAAATTCTCCAAACTGATTCTGTCCGGCAATTACGAGGAGGCCTTGTCCGTTGCCCGGCAACAAGTCGACGGCGGCGCCCAGGTCATCGACATCAACATGGACGAGGGCATGCTTGACTCCAAGGCGGCGATGGAGAAGTTTCTCCGTCTGGTGGCCTCGGAGCCTGATATCACTCGCGTGCCGATTATGATCGATAGCTCCAAGTGGGAGGTGCTGGAAACAGGGCTCAAAAATATCCAGGGCAAGGGCATCGTCAATTCGATTAGCTTGAAGGAAGGTGAGGCAAAGTTTATTGAGCAGGCGCGCTTGGTGAAACGGTATGGGGCGGCCGTGGTCGTCATGGCGTTCGATGAGAAGGGCCAGGCCGACAACTGTGCACGGAAGTGTGAGATTTGTGCGCGAACCTACAAAATCCTAACAGAGCAAGTGGGGTTCCCGCCGCAAGACATTATCTTCGATCCGAATGTTTTGACGGTGGCGACAGGAATCGACGAGCATAACAACTATGCCGTCGATTTTATCGAGGCGACGCGGTGGATCAAGGCCAATCTGCCTCACGCCAAGGTCAGCGGCGGGATCAGCAATATTTCCTTCTCCTTCCGCGGCAATAACCACGTTCGTGAGGCGATGCACTCGGCATTTCTCTACCATGCGATCCGCGCGGGGTTGGACATGGGGATTGTCAATGCCGGTCAGTTGGCGGTGTACGAAGAGATCCCCAAGGATTTGCTGGAGCGGGTCGAAGATGTTCTGCTGAACCGGCGGACGGATGCGACGGAGCGGCTGGTCGCGTTCGCGGAGACCGTCAAGCAGCAGGAAAAAGGGGCGGTAGAGGAACAGGCGTGGCGGCAGGGAACGGTGGAAGAACGACTCTCGCATGCCTTAGTCAAAGGAGTGGTGGACTACATCGATAGTGATGTGGAAGAAGCACGCCTGAAGTATGGGCGTCCGATTTCGGTCATCGAAGGTCCGCTCATGTCAGGGATGAACGTCGTTGGTGATCTCTTCGGGGCGGGAAAGATGTTTTTGCCGCAGGTCGTCAAGAGCGCGCGCGTCATGAAGAAAGCCGTGGCGTACCTGATGCCATTCATGGAGGAGGAGAAGCTGAAGTCGGGGGATCATAAGCCGCAGGGAAAAGTGTTGATGGCGACGGTGAAGGGCGATGTGCACGACATCGGCAAGAATATTGTGGGCGTGGTGCTGGGCTGTAATAACTATGAGGTGATCGATCTTGGCGTCATGGTGTCCTGCGAGAAGATTCTCAAGACCGCTCGTGAGCAGCGCGTGGACATGATTGGGCTGAGCGGTCTTATTACTCCGTCGCTGGATGAAATGGCGCATGTGGCCAAGGAGATGACCCGTGAGGGGTTCGATTTGCCGTTGTTGATCGGAGGGGCGACGACGAGCAAGGCGCATACGGCCGTGAAAATTGCCCAGTTCTACAAACATCCGGTGGTCCATGTCTTGGATGCTTCCCGGGCCGTTGGGGTGGTGGGAAGTTTGATCAGCGAGGATCTAAAAGGACCCTTTGCTGCGACGAATCTCCGCGATCAAGCGTCGATCCGTCAGGCGCACCAGGACAAAGGCGAGAAGGTGGTGTTGACGTTGGCTCAAGCACGTGAGCGGCGCGTGCCAATTGTCTGGCAGGGGAGTACCGTGCCCACACCGGCGTTCACTGGCATCCGGGCGCTCGATCCTTTTCCGCTCGAGCAGTTGGTTCCCTATATCGATTGGACACCCTTCTTTCATACCTGGGAGTTGAGAGGACGATATCCGGGGATCTTTGACGATCCGGCCGTGGGGAGTAAGGCCAAGGAGCTGTTTGACGACGCCACCACGTTGTTGAATGAGATTGTGACGCGGAAATTGCTCACGGCACGAGGGGTCTACGGGTTTTTTCCCGCCAACAGTGTGGGCGACGACATCGAACTCTATACGGACGAGTCGCGGCAGACGGTGTTCACCACCTTACACATGCTGCGTCAGCAATCGCCCAAGCCCGAGGGACAGGCAAACCAGTGCTTGGCCGACTTCGTGGCGCCAAAGTCCACCGGCATGCAGGATTATGTCGGTGCGTTTGCCGTCACCACCGGCCACGGGATCGAGGCGTTGTGCGCTCGGTTCGAGCAGGACCACGATGACTACAACTCGATCATGACGAAAGCGTTGGCAGATCGGTTCGCCGAAGCGTTTGCGGAATGTCTGCACAAGCAGGCTCGAATTGATTGGGGGTATGGCGCGCAAGAAGGCTTGTCGACTGAAGACCTGATCCGCGAACAATACCGTGGCATTCGTCCGGCGCCTGGCTACCCGGCTTGCCCTGACCATACGGAGAAACTGGCGTTGTTCGAGCTCCTTCAAGCCACCACGCGCGCTGGGATCACGCTCACAGAATCCTATGCGATGTATCCCGCCAGCTCAGTCTCTGGCTGGTATTTTGCTCACCCAGACGCACGATACTTTGCTGTCGGCAAGATTGGCCGAGACCAAGTCCAGGATTATGCAAAACGCAAACAGATGGATCTAGCCACTATTGAGCGGTGGCTCTCGCCGAATTTGAACTACGAACCGTGATCTAATCCACATCGCTTCCTTTCGATCCCAACCGATACAGTTCGATTACAAACGGATACAGTCGAAGTCCGTCTATTTGGTGGGACTGCCACCCACGGGATTTTTCTAGAATCCTTCCGACCTGATTTTCCAATCTATTCGTGAGATGGGGTGGACTCGTCGTTATCGATGGAAGGGGTAGCCTGGTTTTTGCTCCTCTCTCATGAACGTGGGTCGGTAGTTTCATTACACTTTTCAGGAGGAGGGCTTGGAAAATGCCAAAGGTATTGAGTCAGATGAAACAGATTGTCGGGATAGGCCTCCTTGTCGGCGGTGTCGTGGGGATTTTTTCACCGAATCTCGGGTGGGGGCATAGTTTCGTTATCGATCAAAGAAGCGATGCGTTTGCTCCCTTCCAAGGTTTTACCGGTAACAGTCAGACTGGTCAGGAGTTTATTCCAACCCAACTTTCAATGAATGTCGTCGAACTGCAAATTAACGATCAAAGTCTCGGTGATGGGATCGGAATTAGTATGTTCGTACGGATTCGAGAGGGGGCGATGAATGGGGTGATCTTGGGAACGAGTGTGGGAGTGGCATTGCCGGATTTTTCCCCTGCGCCGTTTATTTCCCCCGTGTTGACCCATTTCGATTTTCCGGCAATGGTCGTGCTGACACCTGGAAATACCTATGTCATGGAAGTCGTCAATACGAGCCTCGGAGACATCGGCGTATTCGCCACAAGCTTCAATCAGGACCGTTACGCGTTGGGTGAAGCGTATTTTCTAGGGCAGCTGGCATCGATCTCAACTCCCTCGAATTCACCGGTCGATCTGTGGTTTCGACAAGGGTTGGCCTCTGTGCCAGAGCCAGGAACAGCGCTGTTAGTGGGGAGCGGGCTGCTGGGATTGGCGGCATTTCGTCGGCACGGGCGCTAACTTTGTGAGGGATAGGGTGCCTCGCCGACCCAGGACAAGTTGTCAGACAGCACAGAGCAAAGCGCTCTTCTGACGGTGCATCGGTCAAGGGGCTGCGGGAACGTCAAGGCTTCTGGAATGTGACTTCTTGGCTATCCAGGTATTGAGCTTGGATGGCCAACACGTCGTTCATGGCACTGAAGAAAATATCTAAGAGGTCTGGGTCGTAGTACTGCGCGCGTTTTTCCCGCATCATCGTCACCACGCGTTCTGTTTCAAAGGCGGGTTTGTAGTGGCGTGGGCTACTCAGAGCATCAAAGGCATCAGCAATGGCGGCGATTCGGCCTTCCAGCGGGATGGCGTCCCCTGCCAGTTTACGCGGGTACCCGCTGCCATCAAATTTTTCATGGTGGGTCCAGGCGATCGTGGCCGCCACTTTCAGCAGCTCGGAATCCGAGCCGACCAGAATGCGGTACCCGATCTCTGCATGACGAGCGATGACCGTGTAGTCGTCGTGAGTGAAGGGTTCAGTTTTCAGCAAGACCTGATCGGGTGTGCCGATTTTCCCGATATCGTGCATCGGGCTGGCAATGCGAATGAGTTCGCACCGTGCCTCTGGGAGCCCGGCGCGCCGGGCCAGCAACCCACAGTAGTGACTCATGCGTTGAATGTGTTGGGCCGTGGCGTGGTCACGATACTCAGCCGCAATGGCCAAGCGATTGATGGTTTCCTCACGGGAAAGCCGGACTTCGAGTTCCGCGTGCTCCAGACGCGTAATGGCTTGCTGAAGCGCTGACGTGCGCTGGCGAACGATGTCTTCCAAATGCTGCTGATGGAGGCGGTTCTCGATCTCCAACCGTCGCCGGCGTAAGGCATTGGTGATATTGATCAGCACTTCATTGAACTCGAACGGTTTAATGATATACCCATAGGCCCCGAGCTCGAGAGCCGACGTGGCGATTTGTGGGTCATCGACCCCGGTGACCATGACCACGGCGGTATCGGGATAGGCGCGCTGAAGATACCGCATCAGGTCGAGCCCTGATTCGCCCGGCATGTTGACGTCGCAGAGAATCAACGGGAAGGGCTGTTCCTTCAAAATGCGGCGGGCCTCAAAGGCATTGGCTGCTGAGGTGCAGTGATACCCATAGGAGACGAGTAGTTCGGCCAACATGTGCCGTATAAGCTCGTCGTCATCGACGATGAGAATGGCGCGATTATCCATGAGCTCCAAGTCTATTCAGAATTCAGTATCACCCCCAGTAGAAGTGAGAATTCCGGTGCCACAGGCAGGACAGAAGGGCTAACCCCATGAGGCTTGAGCATAGAATAGCAGGTCCCGGGTAGGATTCAAGCGAAAATCGAATGGTCCGCGTAGGAGAATGCCAGCGGACTGAAAGCTTTTCTACTGTTGTTCTACCTAGAGAATCGATAAGCTGTCCCCCAATAATTGAACGCCGAGTTGTTAGCCCCGTGATTCACCGTCAGGCACCTCGCTCTCTGCATGGGTTTGCTGTTCGGTCGTTCGTCAGGCAGTGTCAGGTATTCGTCGTGATCGGGGGGGGTATGATGTTTGCGTGCGGAGATGGACCGGTAGGCGGTTTCACCCTACAGAGTCGTGGAGCGTATAGGCGCTGATATGCCCTATGGTTTTCCCCATGAAGCAGCCTTTTCTCTCGGCGTGGCCGTCCTCATTGTGGTTCTGCTCGTCTTGCGGTTTCGGCTCGCCCGCACGCGAAGACGCTCGGCGGCGACAGCGACGGATGCTCGTCCCCATGACCAAAACCAGAAAGTCCCTCCCGCAGTTTGATCTTTGGCCATGGGCACCCTATAATCCCGGTGCCGTTATGAATCCTGTTCGTCCTAGCGAAGGAGTCAGCATGATCGGTGCCGCGGGGTTACTTCGAAGCCATAGTCGAAAGGTCGATCAGACTCGACCGGTCAAGATTACACGAGATTTCATTAAACATGCCGAAGGGTCGGTGTTGATTGAGATGGGTGATACCAAGGTGATTTGCACCGCCTCAGTCGAGGAGAAAGTGCCGCCGTTTCTGAGGGATAAGCGAAAAGGCTGGGTGACGGCTGAATATGCCATGCTCCCACGGGCAACGCATGATCGCACCTCCCGTGAGGCGACGAAGGGGAAACAAAGCGGTCGGACCTTAGAGATTCAACGGCTGGTCGGCCGTGCGTTACGCGCTGTGACGGACATGGACGCCATGGGAGAACGCACCATCTGGATCGACTGCGATGTGATTCAAGCCGATGGCGGCACACGCACAGCCTCGATCACGGGAGCCTTCGTCGCTCTCGCGGATGCGTTTAACGTGCTCAAGAAAAAACAGTTGATTAAAAAACGCCCGCTTGTCGACTACCTGGCTGCGATTAGCGTGGGGAAAGTTGGCGGCGAAGTCATGGTCGATCTCGACTATGAAGAGGATTCCAGCGCCGACGTCGATATGAATCTCGTGATGACCGGCCGGGGTCGCTATGTGGAAGTGCAAGGCACGGCGGAGCGCGTAGCCTTTGAGAAAAAGGACTTCGATCAATTTCTCGCCTTAGGTTGGGACGCCATCCAGGGCTTGGTGGCGTTGCAACGCGACTTGATTGGGGATCTCGAGTAAAGGTAAGGTAAGTCATTTATGGTTTCGGAACTTGTGTTGGCAACCAGAAATATCCACAAGGGGCAGGAGCTTCAGGCACTGTTGAGCGATCTGGGCATTCGTATCCGGACGCTGGCCGAGTTTCCTTATGCGCCAGAGGTCGAGGAAGACGGTGAGACCTGCGAAGCTAACGCGATCAAAAAAGCGGTCACCATTGCCAAGGCAACAGGGTTGGTCGCCGTCGCGGACGATACGGGGTTGGAAGTCGAGGCTCTTAGTGGCCGTCCTGGTGTCTATGCCGCACGGTATGCGGGCGAATCAGCCACCTATGAAGACAATTGCCGGAAGTTGTTGCAGGAGTTGGCGGGAGTCCCAGCGTCTCGGCGAACGGCAAAGTTCATCACCGTCGCGGCTATTGCGCAGCCTTCGGGAGAGGTCGAAACTGTCAGGGGAGAACTCTCCGGTGTGATTACCGAGGCTTCAACGGGGACAGGCGGATTCGGTTATGACCCGGTGTTCTGGGTGGCAGAAAAAGGGAAAACCTTAGCCGAACTGTCGCCCTCGGAAAAAAATACGATCAGTCATCGGGCCCGGGCCTTTGCCCAGGCAAAAGTTCGACTTCAGCGGTTACAACAGTCACAGATCCACGTCGGGGCGTAGCGCAGCCCGGTAGCGCGCCTGCTTTGGGAGCAGGATGTCGGAGGTTCAAATCCTCTCGCCCCGACCATCTTTCCTTCTTGTCTATCACCTTGCGCCCGTAGCTCAGTCGGATAGAGCATCAGCCTTCTAAGCTGAGGGTCGCTGGTTCGATTCCAGCCGGGCGCACCACGCGCAATCACCGAGTTGTTCGGCTGCCTTTCAATCGGCCCCTAGTCGATCCACCAAATCGTCCGCTAACTGTTCTATGTGTCGCTAAACCAGTTTTCTCAGCGGTTCGAGCAGCACGTAGGAGAATTGATTGACATGCTCAGGGGTTTTGTTTGTCAAACTGCTGAAAAAAGCCCGTCAATCAGAGTGTCAACGTACAGCACAGCGTACTGTCCGCATTTTCGCTCGCTGCAGCCACGCTAGATAGCAATTTTGAGCAGCCTGCGAGCGAGTTTCTGGCCGTCGGTGACTTCCTTCATCTGTGCATTGGTCAAGGTCCAAGCCAGTTTCCCAGCAACCTAAGGGGCATAGGCCGGGGCGTTGCCGGGTTTCCACTTGATGCTGCAGCCGATGCTGGGCTTTTGGTTGCCTTCGACGGGCTTGCCGGCGAGCGCTGCATCGATGGCCGCGCGCAGATCGTGGCCGGTGATGGGCTTGTTATTGCCTGGACGACTGTCGTCGAGCTGCCCTCGATAGACCAGCCGCCGCTGCGCGTCGAACAGATAGAAGTCTGGTGTGCAGGCGGCCTTATAGGATTTGGCGACCTCTTGGGTTTCATCGAAGCAGAGGGGGAACCGCCAGTTGAGGCGTTGGGCCATCTCTTTGAGCCGCTCCGGCGCGTCATCGGGATAGTGGGTCGAATCGTTACTGCTGATGCCGATGAGGCCCAGCGCGGTGTCTGCGTAATCCTGCCCCAGTTTGGCGAGCTCGTCCTCAATGTGCTGGACATAGGGACAGTGCCGACAGAGGAACATGACCAGCAATGCGGTTTTGCCGGTGAATGAGTCGAGTGAGTAGGTCTGCCCGCTGACCACATCGCGCAAGGCAAACGGGGGAGCGGGAGTTCCGAGCGGGAGCATGGCCGATGCGATTGCCATAGGCACCTCCGTCAGAGACACCCCACTCTAGCAGCCGTTTTCCTTGCGACTCAAGAGGTGGATCCAGGAGGGAAGTCAGGTCACACCTAACAGACTGTTGAAAAACTCCGCCAGCCGACCATCGTTCGGGCGACTCCTATCCGCGATCACCTGGTGGAACAGGGACACGTGCCAGACCATCGTCTATTTCTGATCGATCCACGCCTGGTTCCTTCTTTCGGAGACCACGTTTCAATTGAATTGACCTTCGCGAGTGAGTAAGTTCCTTCTGTGGTTTCGCATCTAGTCGTTCGTTGAGTTCGTAAGCGTGGTAGGGGTGAGTGATGGATCTCATCCCGGCACGGCGATTTCTTCCACGAAAGGACCTTCTGCTATGGAGCCTATTCATCCTCAGGTGTTTGTGACCGGAGCCACAGGGTATGTCGGCAGCAGGTTGATTCCACGTTTGCAAGCGGCGGGATGCGAGGTGGCGGCCTTGGCGCGAAAGGCGTCCATCAACCGAGTCCCGTTAGGCTGTCGGGTGGTGATGGGGGATGCGTTGGATCACAGGACCTACTGCCAGGCCATCGTTCCGGCACAGACGCTGGTGCATCTGGTTGGCGTGGCTCATCCCTCTCCTTTGAAAGCACGTCAATTTGAATCCATTGATCTTGTCGCAGTGCACGCTATGGTGCAGGCGGCACAGCAGGCGCAGGTTCGGCACATTGTCTTTGTCAGCGTGGCCCAACCTCCGCCGATGCCGGTGATGCGGGACTATGTCCGTGTCCGCATGGAGTGTGAACGTCTAATCGCCGCGACGGGGATTCCGACGACGGCTGTCCGTCCATGGTACGTGATTGGACCAGGGCATTGGTGGCCGTTGGCGGTACTCCCGGCCTACTGTCTATGGAAAAGGACGTTCTCGTGGCAAAGGGGATTTCGCGCGCTTGACCTGGTGACGATCCGACAATTGGTTGAGACGCTCGCCTGGGCCGTTCTGCATCCGCCCCGTGGGCAGCGGATTCTGTCTGTGGAGGCGATCAGAAATGGTGGACTCGCAGGATGCTGAAAATGTCCGCCAGCGGCGTTCTTGCTGCGCTCAGAGCCTTCACGTACCGCAAGGGTACGCGTCGTCTCTTCGCTTGCTGTGGCCTTGCTGGACAGCCTTTTTGAGCATCCTGCGACCTGCCCCGGTGTTGATGAGACGCATGACGTGACGACGTCTTATTGAACGAGAATCGAGTTTTTCCGCAGTCTGCTAGAGAGACGACGCCCTTACTTGGTGTATCGCATACGCGTGCCGTGAGCCAATGAGAGGGCAATCTCTTCTGGGGTGAGTTCAGCTGGAAAGAGCACCCCGGAGATTTGCGTGCCATTGATACTGGCGCCTTCGAGCTTGGCCTCGCTGAAATCGACGCCTCGAAGATCGGCTTGGCGGAAGTAACACCCACTGAAGTCGAGCCCGCTGGCATCAAGCCCTCGCAGGTCTACCCCCCGCATATCGCAGAAAGTCAAGTCAGCGGTGGCCCCGCCGGTTTTCTTCTCATTAAACCCTTTGATGTCCCCCTCTCGCAGCAGCATATACAGGGGATCGGTTGAAATGCGAAGTCTCGGGTTTTGTGCCATGGCTCCCTCCTCAAGTATTCCCTCATTGTCTTCGGTCGATTCTGCTCAGGGCTTGAGGGGAAGGCCTATCAGCCGCGCTGTTGGTTGGGATTCCTGTGTCGGTTGATTCGCCGACGGTCGGCAGAGTATGGTGGCCAGACTGTTGAGGGAGTGAGGTGTTCCGTGCCAACCAAAAAGCAAACATCTGCCCGCGCCGTCTTAACCAAGCGTCGAGTTGCTGCTCCAAAAGCGGAGGGGTTGGTGAATCCCGGTCTCAAACGCCGGTTTCAAAACCGGCTCTTGAAATGGTATGGCGAGTACGGGCGGGATCTGCCATGGCGCAATACCAATGATCCCTATAAGATTTTGGTATCCGAGGTGATGCTGCAACAGACGCAGGTGGACCGCGTCATCCCGAAGTACCATGAGTTTCTGGACAAGTATCGGTCGTTCGAGGAATTGGCTGAGGCCTCACCGGAGGAGGTGAAGCAGACGTGGTACCCGCTCGGCTACAATGTCCGTCCGCTTCGGTTGCACAGTATCGCCTGCGAAACAGTGGAAAAGTACGGAGGCGCACTGCCACGCGACCATGACGAGCTGCTCGCCTTCAAGGGGATCGGCCGATACACCGCAGGGGCGATTCGGTCTTTTGCGTTCAACGAGGACGCACCGATTCTCGATACGAACGTCATTCGAGTGTTGCACCGCGTGTTCATCGGTAGTGGGGATCCCAAATCCCAAAAGCCTCGCCTCTGGGAACTGTCCGAGGCTCTTATCCCAAAAGGGAAGGGTTACGATTTCAATCAGGCGATTATGGATTTTGGCGCGATGGTCTGTACCGCGCGCAGTCCCTATTGTGAGGTGTGCCCGATGAAGGCTCTCTGTGAGAGTTATCCCTATCAACCGCCGGCGAAGAAACTATGACCTGGCGGGGGCAGTGAGGTGCAAGCGGTGATTCAGGTGGCGGCGGGGATCGTGGTGCATGAGGGATGCTATCTGATTACCAAGCGCAAGGAGGGCACTCACCTGGCGGGACTCTGGGAGTTCCCCGGTGGAAAACGTGAGCCGGGTGAGACCATGGTGGCTTGCCTGCGCCGAGAATTGCGGGAGGAATTGGAGTTGGATATCGATCAACCGACCCCGTATCGGATCGTACAGCATGCCTATCCAGAGAAGAGCGTGGAGTTGCACTTTTTTCTCTGCCGTGCGACCTCATCCCAGGTGGAAGCCAAGGGCTGTGCGGAGTTTCGCTGGGTCCGTCCCGAACAATTGGCGGAGTATGCGTTTCCGCCTGCCGATACCTCACTCATTTCCGAGTTGGGACAAGGCGTCAAGGAGTGTGCAGGATGAAAGTCGTGCTGGATATTGAAACAGTACAAGCGCCGAGAGAGGAATGGGCGAGGCTTGTCGGGCTCCCTTCGTCTTCTCTGCCGGTCGCAGAGCCGGAGCTGTCCGAAGATCTCTTTTCCTATGCACAAACCGATGAACGGCAGCGTGCGCAAGACGATCTCTACGAGAAGTCTTCATTCGACGGGACATTTAGCCGTATCGTCTGCATCGGTCTGATCATGCTCTCGGATTCGTTGGACGCGATGGGGGCGATCTCGTGGTATGGGGGGAATGAAAAAGAGTTGCTCCGGCAGTTTTGGCAAAAGATGGGGCAGTTTCGTCCCAGTCTGTTCATCACGCATAATGGACTCGGATTTGACCTACCGTTTATCAAAAAACGGTCGATCATTCAGCAGGTGAAACCGGCGTTCGATATCAATCTGGCGAAGTTTCGGACTGACCCGGTCTACGACACGATGGCGATTTGGAGTAATTGGGATATGCGGGGGTGGGTGAAGTTAGACGTGTTGGCCCGCGCACTGAACGTGGAGTCAAAGTCTGGGAGTGGTAGTCAGGTCGCGGAGATGTGGGCCAAGGGACAGGGGAAAGAGATCGCGGAATATTGCCTCCAGGATACCTTTGTGACGTATGGCTGTTACTGCCGGATGAATTTTCGAGAGCCGCATTCGAAACAGGTGATTTTGCTTCACCCGGAATTGGTCGAGGTGGAGTGAGCGCTTCCAACCGAGATGGGCGAGGGAGATTAACGATTCTGTAAAGGATCAGACGGCCGTGTGGCCGTTTTCTTTTTCGACTTGGGTTGGGATGGCTCTCTCTCGGCCAGTTGTTTCTTGATGTGCTGCAGCTCCTCCTTCATGGCTTCCAGTTCCGTATCTTTCTTGATCACCAAATCTTTTAATAGCTGAACCTCTGCCGCCGAAGCGAGAGTGCTTGGAGCCATAGCTGGCGTCTTGGCTGCAGGCTGCATTGGTTGGGAAGGTTCTTTCGACATGACAGGACTATTGTTCTGAGGCGCTGGCATGGCTGCGGCAGGAGCGACAGGGCTGGGCGTCGTCCCCGCATTTGCCGGTGCCGCAGGAACCGCTTGGAGCTTCACCAGTAACTCGATGTCAATCACGAGTGTGGCTTGTACGTCGCCTTCATCCACCACGCCGGGAATTTTGAAGGCGTCTGGCCGTTGGGCGTCTTTAGGGAGGAACAGCAGGTCCGTATTCCGGAGTCCGGTTGGATCCGGCAATTGGCGGTTCGGCATAGAGACCATGTCTGCCCGTTCCGGCTGGTGATGAAATTCGGTCAGCGTCAGATGAAGGGATCGTCCATGGGCAAACAGGAAGCCGGTCGTTTTTTCGAACCCGGTAGCGGAAGGCGCCCTGCTGACGAATCGAACATACTGATTGGCTTCTGCACGAGCCAGCGCGGCGGTGAGCAACGGCGCCAGGAAGGGTATTTCCTCCTGGGTGAAGGCGGGTGTGACGGACGGGTTTAACGACAAGAGACCCTGCACGGCAGGTTTCTCAGTATGGATGTGGGTACCGCTGAGCAATTTGGTCACGGTGTGTTGATCGAGAAACAGCGGGTGAGTGGCTTGAAACCATTGGGTGGCCATGCTGAACCGTGCCGTCGCACCGCGATCCGGGAACTGTTCCAACGAAACGCTGCCTCGTTCGCTGGTATGTACGAGGGTGGTTCGCGTAAAGAGGGCGCAACCAGCCACAATGCCAATGCACAGGCTGCCAATGAACAAGCCAATGACTATCCCAAGAGGCCGAGTCGGATGCGAGTCGGAAGTGACCATCGGTGTCATCGGGGTGGTTGTGACGGTTGATCCAGGTTGCGTGAGCGGAGCGTAGCACATGTTCAGGAGCCTGTGAAGAAAACGCTTGGCACACGGCTGGTGTGGGCCGCGACGACGCCTCTCAGACACGAGCAGTGAGTTTTGGCTATGTCTGGTGACCCTGTCATGTCTGATGCTCATGCCCAGCGTATGGATCGGGCTGGACGAGTGGGGAGGGTGTCGCTGGGGCGTACGCGCCAGGGGTAGACCACCGTGCTGCGCTAGGCTTCAGCCGAAAGTCCCTGGAATTTGCTGCCTCCTACCCCGCTGGGTAACTCCGGCTGCGCCTACACCTACTTGTCCTGCTGCCGTTCATGGCGTCTCGATTAGGTGGCGGCTCCCTTTGACCGAACGGGCCGCGCCGTGAATCGAAATCTTCGTAGACTTCTTCTTCGGGAAACAATAGAGGCACCTGGGTTGTGGGATGTATCGTTGGGGTAAATGCACAGCAATGAGAGAGAACAGCTAGAGCACTTTTGATTTAATCGCGCATGGTTTGTATTATATTACCCCTGTCTTACAAGGAGGGGTGGGTATGGCTGCCTATTCGCAAGAAAATGCTTCCCCGGTTGACTCAGCCGCGTAGATTTTCGAGGGTCAGCGGCTTTTTCTGGAGAGA
>CXWL01110355.1_pt1 | contig 19291 bp, 17 predicted proteins | sample 590931 | NCBI WGS metagenome assembly CXWL01 (sample SAMEA3498368, study PRJEB10139) | groundwater metagenome | biome: water well; material: biofilm material | place: Germany | collected 2015-04-27 | reverse complement strand
GGCCGGCACAGGGAGTAGCCGCGTTCGGCCTTGCTCATCGTGCCGATTTGCATCGGTATCTTCTCGTGCAGGGCCAGCGCAACGTCGAACAGGTGGATGGCGTTTCCTGACTTCAGCTCGAGTTCGATCTCGCTGACTGGCACCGCTTCGTCCCCGCATTCAAGCTTGCCGATGTCGAGCGCGAACTCGATCCGGTCGCCATCAGGAAGGCGCAGGTCCCATTGGGTACGGGTCACCTGGCTCTGGAAGATCGGCGCGAGACTGCTTTCGATCGAGGGTATGCGCAACAGTTTGCTCCATGGCGCATTGCGCTCGACCATCGCGCGCAATGCCGCAATGTCGGGCTCGGCGGTCGGGACCCTGGACTCCCACTCATAGCGCCGGTGCAGGCCAGCACTGGCGTCGCCGCCCGCTTTCAGGGTCTGGATATAGTCGTCACCGATCCGCCGTACGCGCAATCCGGCGCCCGACTGTTTGAGCTGGTGGCGCGCCGTGTCGAAATAGGTATCGGTCATTTGCAGCTCGCGCGCCGGCCCCGCCGCATACTGGTGCAGCAAGGGAAGCGCGCGCAAGGTGGCCGCATCTTGGGGCCTGAGCAGCAATTTCAGTTCGATTTCCATAAAGGCCCTGGTGGACGTGCCCAGCCATTTTATAGCGGGCTGCCAAACACATGCGCCACGCTCAAACCTTGCCGTCGTCCATGAAAATGGCGGCGCTGGGCACCACCAGCTCATCGCCCAGGTTCAGCAACTGCGTGCGATGCAGCAGCGCCAGGCGCGCCACCAGATCCGCGCCTTTGGGCAGCAGGACCACCTGGACCACGCGCTTGTCGCCCTCCCCCTTGCGCCGCTCGACCAGTCCCGCTTCCTCGCATCGCGTGACCAGGGTGACGACGCCATGCTGATGCGATTGCAGGCGCTCGGCCAGTTCGGCGATGGTCGCCCATTCGCGGCCCGGGTAGCCCTTCACCTGCAACAGCAGCAGGTACTGGAGGACGGTAATGCCGTGCTCCTGGCTGACCGTTTCGGAAAAGCGCAGGTAGCGCCGGATCTGGTAACGGAAATCGGCAAGGGCTTCGAAGTCGCCCTTGCGCAGCGTGGCAGGCAGGTTTGGTGTTGGATCGGTCATGCTGGCTGTGCTCCCTCATCGAGCTTTCTGCGGAAAAGCGCGGCAACCAGGTCGGTCTGGGTCACCATGCCGATGACGCGCTGGAGCTTGTCGACGACCGGCAGGTGGTGCAATCCCTCGTCAGAAAACATGGGTATCAGGTCAGCGATCGTCTGTTCGGGGCGGGCGACCTGGACTTCGCGGCTCATCATATCCGAGACGAGCTGCTTGCCCCGAAGGCGTGGCGCGTTGTCGTCCGGTTCCGCGATCAGGTCACGCAGCGTGATCATCCCCATCAGGACATTAAGCTCATTTACCACGGGCATTGCGCGCAGCTCGTGCGTCGTCAAGAGCCGCCAGGCATGCGCCGATGTCATTTCGGGGCGCGCCACCACCAGGTCGCGCGACATGATGTCGCCACAGTGCGCTTCGCCGGTCCGGCGGCGAAAGGCGCGCAGTTCCACGTCGAGGAAGATCTCTTCGAGGTCGTCTTCGCTCACGTCGAGCAGCTCGTCGTAGGCCTTGATGGCGCCTTCGAGGTCGGCGCGGGTGAAACCGAGCCGGGCGGCCGGGCTGGGGTCGGAGGTGCCATGCCGGTTGCCATGCGGGTGGGGCTGGTGCGGATAACGGTGATGGCGCAGCAGGTTGTTAAACATCAGCCCCGCCAGCACAAGGAACAAGGAATTGACGGCAACCGGCGACAACGCGAACCCGTACCCGAGCGCGGTGACAGCAGGCCCGCCCAGCACGGCAGTAAACGCGACCGCCCCGCCCGGAGGATGCAGGCAGCGCAGCAGGAACATCACGCCAATTGCCAGGGCGACGGCGAACGCGGCCGCCGCCGCAGGATCGGGAATGAACATGGCGCAGGTAACGCCGACCAGTGCGGAAACCAGGTTGCCGCCAAAAATAGACCATGGCTGCGCCAGCGGACTTGCCGGGACGGCAAAGAGCAGCACGGCGGAGGCCCCCATTGGTGCAATAAACCATGGATTGACGTCGCCGAACGCCATCCGGCTGAACCACGCGGTCACCAGCATTCCGATGGCCGCGCCAACGCAGGCAAGCAGCCGCTCTCGCCAGGGTGCAAGGATGGGCGGTGGGACAAAACCCCGTAGCCAGGGCAATAACTGATTCATTATTCGGTGCTTACATTGAGGCAACCCGAAAATATATCACGTCGTGATGCTTTATGTCAGCACCGCAATGGTGCAATTCCGTCAGTGCGGTGGGTGAAGCACCAGAATGTGCTTGTTCCGGCAACGCGTCGCTCGCGTTTACGAAGTGGTCTCGCCAAAGGAAATGCCGAGCTCGCGCGCTGTGGTCACCGTATCTCGCTCGACGGGCACCCGCTTCCTGCGACCGGCCACGTCAGCCAGCGCGACCAGGTTGATCGAGGAATAGCCAAGCGACACCATCACGCCCTCATGACCTTCGGCGATCGCGCGGACGGCGGCCGCGCCGAAGCGCGAGGCGCAAACCCGGTCGAACGCCGATGGACTGCCGCCCCGCAGCAAATGTCCAAGGACCAGCGAGCGGCATTCTTTTCCTGTGCGCTGTTCCAGCAGCGATGCAACGCGTGTGCCGATGCCGCCAAGACGTTCCGCGTGCCCATCGGCAGCCGGGGCAAGCAGCGCGCGCGCGCCACCCGCCTGCTGGGCGCCCTCCGCCACCACGACGATTGAGTGGCGCCTGCCGGCAGCCTCGCGCACCAGGATGGCATCGGCCACCGGATCGATATCGAATGGTATTTCCGGAATCAGGATGGCGTGGGCGCCTGCAGCCATGCCGGCATGCAGGGCAATCCAGCCGGCGTAACGCCCCATTACTTCAACCACCATCACGCGGTGATGGCTCTGCGCGGTGCTGTGCAGGCGGTCGATGCACTCGGTGGCGAAGCCGACCGCCGTGTCGAAGCCGAAGGTGAAAAAGGTACGGTCAAGATCATTATCGATCGTCTTGGGCACTCCAATGACGCGCAGTCCCTTCTGGTGCAGCTGATTGGCGATGCCCATCGATCCGTCCCCGCCGACGATCACCAGCGCTTCAAACCGATGTTGTTTGCACAGCTCGACCACTTCGTCGGACCGGTCGCGTTCAGTCATGGATCCGTCGGCGCCGCGCACTGGAAAGCGCAACGGGTTGCCGTGGTTTGTGCTGCCAAGGATCGTGCCGCCGAGATGGGCAATGCCGTGCACATCGTCGGGAGTCAGCCGCTGTACCGGCTGCCCGATGCAATGTTCGGGTGAAAGCAATCCGTTAAAACCGTCGCGGATGCCATGACACTCCCAACCCCGAAGTTCGGCAGCAAGCACCACTGCGCGGATGACCGCATTTAACCCGGGTGCGTCCCCGCCGCCCGTCAGCAACCCAATTCGCGTTACCTGCTTAGTCATGCGCTCTCCTGTAGCAGAACCCCGTCCTTCATTCCGGCTTGATGAACGCTTTTACAAAGTCGAGCGACGACACTACCCCGGCGACGGCGCCTTTGTCCATCACCACCACATGGTGTTCCTGCCGTTCGACCATCTGGCGCGCGACGTCACTCAGCGAGGCATCGGTATTCACTTCCAGCGGTTTGTAGGAACAGATTTCCCACGCGCGCACCGCCGCAGGATCCCGCTTGGCGGACTTAAACTGGACAATATCCTCCGCGCCGATAATGCCCAGCAGCGCGCCATCCGGGGTATCAATCACAGGAACGAACGACAAGCCATTATCGGTCAGCTGTTCGCTCACCGATTCGACTGTGTCGTCGGCCCGAACGGTCCGTACTGGCGACGACATCAGCGATGATACGGTCTGCTCCATGCCGGCCTCCCTGGCTATGCTGCTGTTGAACCGCGCGGCGCGATGCCGAGCTTACGCTCGACCTCGAGCACTTCGCGGATGGTCTTGATCATCGAATCCGGATTCAGGCTGATTGAGTCGATCCCCTGCTCCACCAGGAAGCGGGCAACTTCCGGATAGTCCGACGGCGCCTGGCCGCAGATGCCGACGTGCCGCCCATTTCGCTTTCCGCCTTCGATCGCCATGCGGATCATGTCGAGCACGCCCTGGTCGCGTTCGTCGAAATCAAACGACACGAGATCCGAATCGCGGTCGACACCGAGTACGAGCTGGGTCAGGTCGTTCGAGCCGATTGAAAACCCGTCGAACAGCTTTGCGAATGCATCGATCTGGATGACGTTATTCGGTATCTCGCACATCACGTATATTTCAAGTCCGCCTTCACCGCGCACCAGGCCATGTTCCGCCATCGCGCGAATCACATCCTCGGCTTCCCTGGTCCTGCGGCAGAAAGGAATCATCAGCCTGACGTTGGTGAGCCCCATCTCCTCGCGCACCCGCTTCATCGCCTGGCACTCAAGTGCGAAGCCCTCCGCGTATGCGGGGTGCGTGTAGCGCGCAGCGCCGCGAAAGCCGAGCATGGGATTTTCCTCTTTCGGCTCGAACCAGGCGCCACCGATCAGGCTCGCGTATTCATTGGTTTTAAAGTCGGACATGCGCACGATGACCGGCTTTGGAAAGAACGCAGCAGCAATCGTCCCGACCCCTTCGGCCAGCTTCTGGACAAAATAATCGCCGGGGGCCGCATACGTCCGGCCAAGGTCTTCCACCTGCCTGCGCACGACAGGATCATCTATCTTCTCCGGGTGCACCAAAGCCATTGGGTGTACTTTGATGTACTCCGCGACGATAAACTCCATGCGTGCCAACCCGACGCCGTCGTTCGGAAGGAAGCAGGTTTTGAACGCCGTTTCGGGGTTGCCGATATTGACCATCAGGTGGGTTGCCGGCATTGGCAATGAGGACAGGTCGATGGTCGTTTTCGTGAACGGGATCCGGCCAGCGTAGACACGCCCGACATCACCTTCCGCACACGAGACGGTGATGTCGTCGCCGGTTTTAATCTGGCTGGTGGCGGTTCCGCTGCCGACCATCGCCGGCACGCCGATCTCGCGCGCGACGATGGCGGCATGGCAGGTACGCCCACCACGATTCGTGACAACCGCGGCGGCAGTTTTCATCACGGTGCCCCAGTCGGGCATCGTATTATCGGCTACAAGTATTTCGCCTGGCCGGAACTGGTTTAGCTCGGAAACGTCGGTAATAACGCGCGCCGTCCCGGCCGCCACTTTGGTACCGACTGCCCGGCCGGCCACCAGCGCCTTTGCGGGGCGTTCCATCCGGTATTCATCGAACATGGCGGCGGACGCCTGCGACGCTACCGTCTCCGGCCGCGCCTGCACTATATATAACAGGCCGTCGATGCCATCCTTTGCCCACTCCACATCCATTGGCACCGGATGACCTGCCTTGTCGCTGTAGTGATCCTCGATGCGCATCGCCGCTTCAGCCAATTGGAGGATCTCGCCGTCCTCCAGGCAGAAGCGCTCCCGGTCTGCCTGCGGTGTCGGCTCGTTGCGGGTCGTGTCGCCGACCGCGTCGCCCGAATACACCATTTTGATTTCCTTGCCCCCCAGCGTACGCCGCAAGACGGCGCGGAAGCCGCTGCGATAGGTGGGCTTGAATACATAGAACTCGTCCGGGTCTACGGTTCCCTGGACAACGTTTTCGCCCAGTCCGTAAGCGCCGGTGATGAATACGACGTCGCGAAAGCCCGACTCGGTATCAAGCGAGAACGTGACGCCGCTGCATGCGAGGTCCGAGCGCACCATCTTCATGATGCCTACCGACAGAAAAACCTTGAAATGATCGAAGCCGTTCTCGATCCTGTAAATGATCGCCCGGTCCTTGAACAGACTGGCGAAACAGTGGCGCACGCTCTCCAGCAAGCGCTCTTCTCCAGAGATGTTGAGAAAAGTCTCATGCTGGCCCGCAAAGCTGGCGGTCGGCAGGTCTTCGGCGGTGGCCGAACTGCGCACCGCGACCGTCAGATCATCGCCATATTCGCGTTGCAACTCGCGATACGCCTGCAGTACCTGGTCGACGAGATCCGGTGGCAGCGGCGCATTGTAGACAAGGTCGCGCGCGGTCTGCGCACGGCGCGCCAGGTCGTCGACATCAGCCGGGTTGAGGCCCTCCAGCGCATAGTGCAGCCGCGGCCACGCGCCGGCCCGGTCCAGCGTAGCCCGATAGGCCTCGGCGGTAATCGCGAACCCATTTGGCACGCGCACGCCCTCTGACGTGAGCTGGCGATACATTTCGCCGAGCGACGCGTTCTTTCCGCCAACCAGCGGAACGTCGGCAATGCCAAGGCTTGAAAACCAGCGGATGTAGCCGGGGCCAGCGCTCATACGTCCGCCCGCCCAGCCTGCGAAGCTGCGCATTCGCGTTCGGCGTGGCGCCGCGCGTCGTAGGCAGCGCGCCGTATGTCTGCTCGCATGGCGCAATCATCCTTCGCGCCTCCGAACTCCACCGCCAGCCACGGGGGGGTATTGCACCTGGCACCAGCTGATCTCGAGAAAGGCATCCATCCTCCTGCGCGATGATTCACCCTTGAAATATCCGATAAGCTTCCCGTGTTGGACAGTGCGGGCTGCGATCAATTGCATGGTTACCGAACAGGCTACTGAGCTTGATAAGCGTTCCGCTTCATTCTGCCGCATAACCGCTGGACAGTCAAAAGGCGCCGCTCAGCCGGACGCGCCGGGCTTGTCGAAATCGTCGCCTGCCAGCACAGCGATCCGTTGCAGTCAGGAATTACGAGGGTTGCTCGCCACATTGACCTAAACGCGCTTCCCAGGCGCCCGAACGGGCGATCAGTCCGTTCCGTGCAGCAGCGAACGCCGGCGCGCGTAGCCGAAGTAGATGACCAGGCCGATCAGCAGCCAGATCCCGAACGCAATCCAGGTGGTTGCGCTCAGGAAAGCCATCAGCACGATGCAGAAGGCAATAGCCAGCAGCGGAATGACCGGTACCCAAGGGCAGCGGAAGGCGCGGTGCAGCTCAGGGCGCTTTACGCGCAGGACGATCACCGCGACCGACACCAGGCTGAACGCCGCCAGAGTTCCAATGTTGATCAACTCTGCCAGCACCCCAAGCGGGACGACGGCGGCGATCAGCCCGAACGCGATGCCGACGACCCACGTGGCGAAGAATGGCGTGCCATATTTCGGATGCAGGGTCGACAGCTTCTTCGGCAGCAGCCCGTCGCGCGACATCGCGAACAACACACGGGTCTGGCCATAGGCCATCACCAGGATGACGGTTGTCATGCCCAGGATCGCGCCCATGTCGACGAAACCTGCAACCCAGTTCTCGCCGGCGTATTGCAGCGCGAGCGAGACCGGGTGGTCGATGCCAAGGTACTTCTGGAACGGGACGATGCCGGTCATGATGGCCGAGACGACCACGTACAGGACCGCACACGCCGCCAGCGAACCGATAATGCCGATCGGCAGGTCGCGTTCGGGACGCTTGACTTCTTCCGCCGCCGAGGTCACCGCGTCGAAACCAATAAAGGCGAAGAACACCAGTGCGGCCGCGCTCATCACGCCGTTCATCCCGTAAGGCATGAACGGCTGCCAGTTCGCCGGCTGCACGTGGCGCGCGCCAACGACGATAAACAGCAGCACGACGCCAACCTTGATGAGCACCATGATATTGTTCAGTCGTGCCGATTCACGCACGCCCCACGACAGCATCGTCGTCAGGACCAGCATGATGACCAGCGCCGGCAGGTTGAACCAGGTCTCCACGCCCGGAACCGCGCCCGGGGCTGCTGTCAGCACCCTTGGCAGCTCCAGCCCAAATCCCATCAACAAGGACTGGAAGTATCCGGACCAGCCGACCGACACTGCCGACGTGGCCAGGCCATACTCCAGCAGCAGGTCCCAGCCGATCATCCAGGCGACGATCTCGCCCATCGTGGCGTACGTGTAGGTGTAGATCGAGCCGGCCACCGGGACAGTCGAGGCGAATTCGGCGTAGCAAAGTGCAGCGAACCCGCACGCCAGTGCGGCGATAACAAACGAGAGCGTCAAGGCGGGGCCGGCGGCCACGGCGCCGGTGCCAGTGAGGACGAAAATGCCGGTGCCGACGATCGCGCCAATGCCCATAAGTACGAGGTCGACTGGGCCGAGGACTTTCTTGAGTCCGCCCGGTACGCGGCTTGCCGCCACCATCTTATCGAGATTCTTTGTCCTGAAAATACTCACTATCTTGTCTCCAAATTCAAATCGCCGGTCGCACCCTGTTCCCTATTGCTGGGAACTAGGACGCCCCGCTTACGGTCGCACTACAAAAATGAAAAAGGCCTGCCATCCGAAGATGCAAGCCTTTAATCGAAAACTTGGTGGGAAGTACAAGTTTCGAACTTGTGACCCCTGCAGTGTGAATGCAGTGCTCTACCCCTGAGCTAACCTCCCGAGTGGCCCATATTATGGCACATCCATAATGAAACGTCACGCCTGAGGTGATGCGCCCGCTCGCGGCTGGTCCAGGATTCAGCGCGTACAGATCTCATACCGGACGTCGCGGCGATTGGTCGTTTGCGGCCCGGCGACGAGGTAGGCATCCCACCCCAGACGCCGTCCGCACGGCTCCGCCGTCAGCGATACGCCGCGAACGTCAGCCGCCAACAACACCAACTCCACTTCGTATTCGAGCGACACGCCGGTAAACATGTTCACCATGCTCCTCAAGGCCCGTGCCGCAAGCCCGCCTGGCAGGAATGCGCTGACGCTGGCCCCGTCCAGCGGCCCGACCACCAGGCGCAGGCGCAGGTCGCGCTGCCAGACTCGCGCGCCAACCATCGCGCCAGCGCCCAGCATCGAATTGGCTCCTCCTAATGTCGTCTGCTGACCGGCAGGCACGTCGTACCAGCTGCCGATGAACTGCTCCGCTCTCACGGGCTGCCCAAAATACTCGGACAGCACGCGCGCAATCTGGACCGCCGACGCGGGCCGGTGGCGCATCGCCGCGGCAAAGTACCCGATCGATTCATCCAGTACGGCGCCGCCCATGTCGTCTGCAAGACGCTTGCGCAGCGTCCCGCTTCCCAGGCCAGCCAGCGCGAGCAGCAGCGGCAGGAATGCATCGGTTCCATCGCGCTGATACGTCAACTCCAGCCGGTACTTGCGCCAGGCTTCGTAGAACAGGGCCAGCGACCGGTTCGAATACGTATCGAGGAACGCCCGCGGGCCCTCGTCCTTTTGATACAGCAGATGGGCGGCAATTCGTTCCGTATAGTGCGCAGGCAGCGTGCCGGTGCTGCCCAACAAGCCCATGAAGCTTGGTGTGATGCGCACATATTTTAGCTTGGAAGCCGCCAGCGCCGCGCCAAGCGAGACGCAATCGCGGCCGAGATCGGGCGGCTCTGTGTCGACCGCTTCGATCTGGCTGGCCGGGAAACTGAGCGATGTCGAATTCTGGAAGCGCAGGAAGTTGGCGACCATCCCCTGCCCGGATTTCCCCTGGCGTTTGAGCCAGAGTTCAAGCAGGCGCACCGCCTGGAAATACTCGAAGCGGTACGGTTCCTGAAACAGGCGGTCGATTACAGCAGGCTCAAATCGCCGCTTCGGGGCGTGCAGCTCAATAGCTCTTCTCCAGTTCTACTCGATGCCACCACCAGCCGGGTGAAGCTGTTGGCGTGCACATACAGCCCAAGGAAGCGTTCAATGATATGGGCGAAGGCATGAATACCACTGCCAACGAATGCTTCCTCGTCGATGGTGACGCACACTTCGACACCGCGTACCAGGCAAGCAAACGGATTCCCGGGAAGCCAGGCATTGGCCGCCTTGTGCGCTATCGCCGCGATGCCGCCGATCTGGCGCTGCGACGATGGAGACCGCTGCAGGTCATACAGCGCGAGCATCTCGCGGAAGGCATCAAGGCCGCCGTCGGCCAGCGACAGGTGATTCAGCGACAGGTGCGAGATCAGGCGCCAGTGCGCGCCCTGNNCGCGCTGGCCGTACGACAGCGCTGCCGGCAAATCGCGGTTGGTGCAGGTCAGCTCGACGCTCAAGGTGCCGGTTTCGACCGAGGCCGGGTCGAAGTCAATATCGACGATCGATATCTGCGTTTCATAGCCGGGACTTCTCTCTGCCAGCGTATCGTCGCGCCGCATTACCCAGTAATGCCCGCGCTGTTCCGGCGTCTGGCCGTGCTGCAGCGAGTAGAACGGCCGGAACTGCACGACCGACTCGCCCTGCGGCGTTTGCCGCACCAGGCTGACCGAGTCGATCGAGTGGACATCGAAAGCGTAGGCGCGGCGTGCGTCCGCCAGCACAGGGTAGCTGGCGGTGGCATGGGTCAGGCGAATCGGCTCCCCGTGCTGGCGGAACAGGTTGACCACGGGCGTACACCCGAGCAGGACGTTATTGGTCGTCAAAGTCCCGAGCATGCGCGCAAGGTTCGACTCGGTGCGTATTCCAGCCAGCGCCAGGTGCAGGGTAATCGTCCTGGCGCCTGCCGGGAGCGAGGCGCTCAGCGCAGCAATGTCGATATCGAAGAAGTTGAATTTTTCGGGAAAGCAGAAATACTCGGTCAGCAGTCGATACGCCGCGTGAGAGCGCGCGGGAAAATCGATCAGCGATTCATTCTCATCGAAGCCGGCGGCGGCGACCGGGATCGCGGGCAGCGCAATCCACCGCCCGTTGCCGTCCGCCTCAGCGTAGGCGCAGACGCTGCGCATGAACAGCGCGTCGCGCAGCGCGGCGCAAAAAGAAGACTCGCCATCGATGAACACGCGCAGCTTGTCCACTGCCAGCTGGCCAATCGAGACCTGTTCCGCCGTGCTGGAGATCGTCAGGTTCACGCTCGATGTTGCCCCGAGCGGCGTCGTCACCGCTTCGGGCGCGGCGATGATCGCGGCGAAGGATGCACCGGACAGCGCCAGCGGTGCCACCGTGACCGGATACGCGGTGCGGAACGTACAGGCCGCCCCGCGTACCGGCTTGGTCTTCAGCTCCGTGCCACGCGCAATAACGCTGGCGCTCGTCAGCTGCGCGGCCGCCCCTGCGAAGTCCATGCGCGCGATCGAACATGAGGGGAACGGCCGCAGGTAGTGCGGGTACAGCACGTCGAACAGCGCCTCGGTGAATTCAGGGTAGTCGTCGTCGAGCCGCTTCGCGATGCGTGCGTTGAGCAGCGCGAATGACTCGATCATGCGTTCGATATGCGGATCCTCGCACACTTCGCCGCCGATCAGCAGCCGGCCAGCGATCTTCGGATAGCGCTCGGCGAATTCACGCGAATAGCGGCGCAGGAAGCCCAGCTCGCGCTCGTAGTACGGCAGCAGCTGTTCCACCTCAGGCTCCCGCCGGCGCCGCACGGCGCGCTTTGCTGATGCTGTAATGGAGAGTCGACGGCTGCAGCTGCGCGTCGAAGTTGACCGGTTCGTGCGACGCGCTGACAACCATCAGCGCGCTAATCGAAAAATTGAGGCTGTTGATTGCGCCCTCAAGCGCTTCGAGCGAGGCCCGCACATGGCGCAGGCGCGGCTCGTGGCGCGCAATTGTCTTCTCGAGGCAGGCGCAAATATGGGCACGGTCGTCGGGGCTCGACAGCGACCGGCCCGCGAAATCGGTCAGGCCGTAGGTGACGACCGACCGGCGGCATTCGGGGAAGCCTTCCAGCAATTCTTCAGATAGCGCGAGCCGGGTGTTGAGCAGCGCCTCCAGGTCGCGTGCGACCGTATCCTTCAAATCCTCGACGGACATGCGCGCCACGGTCGCGCTGCTTGCGCCACGGCTCGGTACATCCATCAAGCGGTCGAATAAGCCAGGCGTAAAACCCTTCATTGACACCCCCACCCGATACGGCCCCAGAGCCGTCATGTTGGTCGACCGCTCGCGGCCGCAGGATCGAATATTTGCACAGAAAGTAGGCGAAAGACAGTGCAGATGGGAACGACCTACGCTCACTTTGAGCGAGCGCAAGGGAGCCCATCATTGGCCAATGAATGAGCCGAGGAAAGGTTATGTTTGCCAACTTAACGGCTGGCAAACAAGGGGCAGGCACGATGACCGGTAAAGTTCTCTGGGGCGAGGGCCTGTTCCTGCGCCCCCAGCATTTCCAGCAGCAAGACCGCTACCACGAGCATCGGCTCGATGAGAGCGTCAAGGCGGTCCATCCGTATGCCTGGGGCGTGGGCCACCTGGACGTCGACCGCGACGCGCTGGCAAGCAATGGCCTGCGCATCCTCGGGCTGTCGCTGCGCTTCCAGGATGGCGAACTGTACGACGCACCGGGCGCCGACGAACTCCCCGATACGGTCGACCTGAGCCAGCTGCTTCAGGCGCAGCAGAGCGTGACGTACTACGCCGCCCTCCCCGCCTTCAAACCCTTTGGTGGGAATTTCAGCCAGCCTGGGCAGGCCAAGGATTCGGCGCGCTTCGTGCAGGCCAACCACGACACCCCGGACCTCTACACCCAGGCAGCGCAGGCCCAGCTGTCCTACCTGAGGAAGCAGGTTCGCCTCGTCGCCGAATTCGCGCCGCGCGACTCCTATACGCACTTCCCGCTGCTGCGGCTGCGCCGTGCGGCCGCCGGCGGCTTCGAGATGGATCCGGCCTTCGTACCGCCAAGCCTGTCGGTAGCGGCGGCGCCGGTCCTGTTCATGCAGCTGCGCCGGCTGCTCGACGCCCTGCAAGCGAAGGTCAGCGCGCTGTACGGCCACCATCGCGAGCCAAGCCGCAACGTGATCGAATTCCGCTCGGGCGACATGTCGTCGTTCTGGCTGCTGCATACCGCCAGTTCCGCCTTCGCCGCACTGACGCACCACTTCAACCATCCGGGACTGCATCCCGAACGGCTCTACGCGCAGCTGCTTGGCATCGCCGGAGGCCTGATGACCTATTCCAAAAGCTGGACGCTTGCCGATCTGCCGCCCTACCAGCACAACGATCCCGGCCCCTCGTTCGAGAAGCTGTATCAGATCATTCGCGAGCTGGTGGACACCGTCATCTCGTCCAGATACTTCGCCATCGCGCTGAGCCAGGTCAGGCCGTCCTACTACAGCGGTATGCTCGACTCGGGCAAGATCGACGACAAGACCGTCTTCTACGTTACGGTGTCGGCCAACATGCCGCTGGTCGAACTGGTGGAACTGGTGCCGCTTCGGTTCAAGGTCGGGGCGCCTGACGACGTCGAGAAGTTCGTGCTGTCGGCATTACCCGGCGTCCGGCTCCAGCACGCACCACAGGTGCCGGCGACGGTGCCGGTGCGGCCCGACACCTGCTACTTCACGGTCGAAGCCAAAGGCCAGATGTATGAACGCATGCTGCAGGCGCAGTCGATCTCGATCTACGTCCCGGCCGGCATGCAGGAGCTGAAGCTCGAACTGGTAGCCGTGACGTCCTGACAGGCGCTTGCGCGGCGTCCCTACTTCATGTGTTTGCGGCGATTCTTCAGGGAGCAATCATGGCGGGACCACTGCAACGCGCCGGTGCGCGGATTCAACGCAGCTTCACGCCTCGGCGTAAGTCCGCCAGACGCATGTCCCCTTGACCTGCTTGTCGAGACCTTCCAGCAGGCTTGCGTGGGCGGTGAGTTCCTCGTCGCTCGCGCGCAGCACGATAATTTCCGCCAGCGCGACTGCTTCCAGCGCAATGCCCGCCCCCTGCGTTTCCACCTCGTCGTACATCGACAGGCTGTTCTGCCCGCGCGTCATCGACAGATACACGTCCGCCAGCAATTCCGCATCGAGCAACGCGCCGTGCAGTTTGCGGTGCGAGTTCGACACGCCGTAGCGGTCGCACAGCGCATCGAGCGAGTTGCGCTTACCCGGATGCATTTCTTTCGCGTTGACCAGGGTATCGATCACGCCGCTGGCGTGGCTGACGAAGGGCGGCAGCCCCAGCAGCTTGAACTCATTGTTCAGGAACCCCAGATCAAACGGTGCGTTATGGATGATGAGTTCGGCGCCTTCGATATATTCGCGCAACTCGGCCGCAATCTCGGCGAATTTCGGCTTATCGCGCAAGAATTCGGAGGTCAGTCCGTGCACCGCCAGCGCGCCTTCCTCCGATTCGCGTTCCGGATTGATGTAGCGGTGGAAGTTATTCCCGGTGAGCATGCGATTCTTGAGCTCGACGCAACCGATTTCAATGACGCGGTCGCCTGTTCGTGGGTTCAGGCCGGTGGTTTCGGTATCAAGGACGATTTGACGCATGGAATTTAGTGATGTGTTGAAACAAGTGGTCGCAGTATAACAGCCGCCGCTCAGCGGAGGACTGTCTGGACGCCGCGATTCGCCAGTACGTCAGCCCGCTCGTTTCCCGGATGGCCGTTGTGGCCGCGTACCCAGCGCCAGTCAACCTTGTGCTGCTGTTGCGCAAGGTCGAGCGCCTTCCACAGGTCTTCGTTCTTGACCGGTTCCTTCGCCGAGGTTTTCCAGCCGCGCGCCTTCCAGCCGTGGATCCATTCCGAAATGCCCTTCTGTACGTATTGGCTGTCGGTATGCAGAACCACTTCGCACGGGCGGTTCAGCGTGCCGAGCGCTTCGATCACGGCGCGCAATTCCATGCGGTTGTTGGTGGTGTTGAGCTCGCCACCGAAGATTTCCTTCTCGTGACCATCAGCAACTAGCAATGCACCCCAGCCGCCGGCACCAGGGTTACCCTTGCATGCGCCATCCGTATAAATTTCCACTTTGCTCATCCAGCTGTTCTACTTTCTATTAGTTGCAGGCACGGCTTGTGGCGCCGATGCCGATTTTTTGTTCCATGCCGGACCGATCAGCGTCATGCCCTTGACCCGCTTTTTCGCGTGCACCATGTACACCGCGCCAAGATAAGGCCACCAGCGCTTGCCCGCCTTCTCCATGAATGCGAAGCGATTCAGCCAGTGCGTGCTCCGGCAAGGCGGCGCGTAGCAGCCGAAATGACTGCGCGTGACGCCAAGATTCAACAATTTTAACCAGTCTTTCATCCGTGGCATAGAAATGAATTCCCCTGCGACAGGAAGATAAGGGCTGCGCGTGATCCGCCTGACGCCCTGCCGAAGTCCCCACAAGCTGGCCGGGTTGAAGCCGCAGATAATGACCTGTCCTTCCGGAATCAGCACGCGCTCCACCTCGCGCAGCACCTGGTGCGGTTCAGCGGCGAACTCCAGCACGTGCGGCAGCACGACCAGGTCGAGGCTCTGCGAGGCGAATGGCAACTCGGCAAAATCGAGCGCCACTGCGATTTGCTTGTTGCCTGCCGCAAGCGCGAGTTCGTCGAGATTGGACATCCGTGTTGCCGCCTGCCACTTGTTCGCCATGCGGTTCGCGGCGAGTGCATCGATCTGCGGCAGGCCAACCTGCACCGCGTTGTAGCCGAAGATGTCGGCCGTCAGCTCGCCCAGGCATGCCTGTTCCCACTGGCGCACGTAGATACCGGCCGGCGATTTCAGCCAGCCGTCGAGCGCTATAATGGATTTTTCGGATGCCGCGCTATCCATGCCTACCCTTTTGTCAAAACCAACACTATGACGTCTATTCCGCGCAGCGATTTGACCGTGCTTGCCATCCCCGCCTTTAAGGATAACTATCTTTGGCTGATTCATGACGGGGTCAACGCCGCCGTCGTCGATCCCGGCGATGCCGACCCCGTCCTTCGCGCCCTGGCGGAAAACAATCTCGCCCTGACTGCCATTTTACTCACCCATCACCATGCTGACCACATTGGTGGAGTGCAACAACTGTTGGCGCATGCGCGCGTGCCGGTTTTTGGGCCGCGCAATGACGGGATCCCCGCGGTGACGCACCCGCTTGCCGAAGGCGACAGCGTCCACGTGCGCGGACTTGACCTGGCGTTGCGTGTACTGGATGTACCGGGCCACACGCTGGGGCATATTGCCTACGTGCGCGAAACGCCGGGAGCGCACTGGGTGTTCTGCGGCGACACGTTGTTTGCCGGCGGATGCGGCCGGGTGTTTGAAGGCACGCCTGCGCAGATGGCCGTCTCGCTCGCCAAGCTGGCAGCGCTGCCGGACGACACCCAGGTGTACTGCGCGCACGAATACACCTTGTCCAACCTGCGCTTCGCACAAGCGGTTGAGCCGGGCAATGCCGAACTGGCGAAACGGATTGAAGCCGAGACGGCGAAACGGGCGCGCAATCAGCCGACGGTGCCGTCGACGATCGGGGTGGAGAAGGAGACAAATCCATTCCTCCGCTATCGCGAACCAGAAATTATCGGCACGCTGGTGCAGCAGAACAGACTGGCGTCGGGAGCGCCGCCGGTGAAGGCGTTCGCGGCGCTGAGGGAGTGGAAGAATTCGTTCTGACGGCGCCTCGCGATTCCCGACCACATGGGAACGACGAGGCGGCGTGATGCCACGTGCTTAGATCTCTTCGTACAGCGGCAAGGTCAGGAACTCGGCAAACGATTCCGACGTCGACATTTCCTCGAAGATTTCAGCTGCGCGCGCATAGCTTGGATCCGATCCGTTCGGCGCGACTTCCTTCACCTTCGCCAGCTCTTCCGGGATCATTGCGCGCACCATCTCGGCAGTCACCTTGCGGCCGTCGTCCAGCACGCCCTTTGGCGACCGAATCCACTGCCACACCTGTGAACGGCTGATCTCCGCGGTCGCCGCATCCTCCATCAGGTTATGGATCGGCACACAGCCGTTACCCGTCAGCCAGCTGCCGAGGTAATGGATGCCGACGTTGATGTTGTAGCGCAGGCCGGCCTCGGTAATTGGTGCTTCAGGCTTGAAGTCCAGCAGGTCCCGGGCGGTAACGTCGACATCCGGGCGCTGCTTCTCGATCTGGTTCGGCTTGTCGCCAAGCACCTTCGTGAATTCGGTCATCGCGAGATCGACCAGGCCAGGGTGGGCAACCCAGCCGCCATCGTAACCGTCGGTCGCGTCGCGCGCCTTGTCGCTGCGAACCCCGCCCATCGCCACATCGTTCTTTTCCGGGTCGTTCTTGATTGGAATCAGCGCGGACATGCCGCCGATCGCCGGCGCTCCGCGCTTGTGGCAGGTCTTCAGCAGCAGCAATGCGTAGGCGCGCATGAACGGTGCGGTCATCGTCACCTTCGGGCGGTCCGCCAGGCAGAAGTCCTTATCCAGCTTGAACTTCTTGATGCACGAGAAGATGTAATCCCAGCGTCCGGCATTCAGGCCCGAGCTGTGCTCGCGCAGTTCGTACAGGATTTCGTCCATCTCGAACGCAGCCAGGATTGTCTCGATCAGCACGGTGGCCTTGATCGTCCCTTGCGGCAAGCCCAGCGCGTCTTGCGTCATGACGAAGATGTCGTTCCACAGGCGCGCCTCCAGGTGCGATTCCATTTTCGGCAGGTAGAAGTACGGGCCCGCGCCGCGCGCCAATTGCTCACTGGCGTTGTGGACCATGAACAGCGCAAAGTCGAAGATGCCGCCCGATACGCGTTTGCCGTCGACCAGCACATGCTTCTCATCGAGGTGCCAGCCGCGCGGACGCACGACCAGAGTGGCGACCTTTTCGTTCAGCTTGTACGACTTGCCGTTCTGTTCCAGCGAGATGGTGCGGCGCACCGCATCGCGCATGTTGATCTGGCCGGTGATCTGGTTGTCCCAGTTCGGCGTGTTCGAGTCTTCGAAGTCGGTCATGTAGCTGTCGGCACCCGAGTTCAGCGCGTTGATGACCATCTTGCGTTCGACCGGACCGGTGATTTCAACGCGGCGGCATTCGAGGGCCTGCGGGATCGGTGCGATCTTCCAGTCGCCGGCGCGGATGTGCGCGGTCTCGGCCAGGAAGTCAGGACGCTCGCCGGCATCCAGGCGCTTGGCGCGCTCGACCCGTGCTGCAAGCAATTGCTGGCGGCGCGGCTCGAACTCGCGGCTCAGCTTCGCCACCAGCGCAAGCGCTTCCGCCGTGAGGATCTGTTCGTAACCGGGCTTGATCTCGGCGGTGATTTCCATGCCGGCTGGGGTCGTAATGCTCATGGGTGCTGCTCCTGTAGAGTGAAGGTGGATGCTGGGCGTTTCAGATAAGTTAAAGTATATTCACTATCTGGTAGCTAAACGAGACAATTAATACATTCATCTGTGCGTTTTTGTCATAGATCAGAGGAAGAGACGCATGGGACAGTTCCGCCAGATATCCACCTTCGTCGAAGTCGTCGCGCGCGGCAGCTTGTCCGCCGCGGCGCGCGCCGAGGGCATCGCACCTGCAATGATCGGGCGCCGCCTCGATGCGCTGGAGGCGCGGCTTGGCGTCAAACTGCTCCAGCGCACCACGCGCAGGCTTGCCCTGACCAATGAGGGGGCGGCCTTCCTGGAGGATTGCCAGCGTATCCTGAGCGAACTGGAAGAGGCGGAATCGGCGGTCGCCGAGCGCAGCGCCAAGGCAACCGGGCACTTGCTGGTATCCGCGCCGGCAGGCTTCGGCCGCCAGCACGTGGCGCCGTTGTTGCCCTCCTTCCTCGCCGAGCATCGCGACGTGACCGTCAACCTGAACCTGAACGACCGGGTCGTCGACGTGGTGGGCGAAGGCGTCGACGTGGCGATCCGCATCGCCAGCCTCTCCGATTCAAGCCTGGTCGGCGTCAAGCTGGCCGATAACCAGCGCGTGCTGGTGGCCTCCCCTGCCTACCTGCGCCGCAAAGGCACGCCGCGCACCCTGGCCGACCTGGCCAAGCACAACTGCCTGGCGATCAGCAGCGAAGGCAGCCAGCGCGGCTGGTCGTTCAGCGAGAACGGCAAGAACGTGACGCTCAAGGTGGCGGGAAACATGGTCTGCAATGACGGCGCGGTGCTGCACGACTGGGCGCTGGCGGGCAAAGGCCTGGCCTGGCGTTCGATGTGGGAAGTCGGCAGCGATATCGAGGCGGACCGCCTGCGCACGGTGCTGGACCAGTTTGCGGCCCCGGGCAACGAGATCTACGCGGTGTTCGCGCAGCGCCGCCACCTGCCGCTGCGCATCAGGGCGTTCGTCGACTTTCTGCGCCACACGTATTCCGGCAAGGACTACTGGCGCAAACGATAAGGGCCGGAATGATCCGGCCCTTCGTCAACCCTTGCCTGAACAGCAGGGGCGAAAAAAAATCCCCGGAAACCGAGGATTTTTATTGGATTCAGCTATTAGATAGGCTGAATGTTCGAAGCTTGCTTGCCCTTAGGGCCAGCGGTTACTTCGAAAGAGACGCGCTGGTTCTCTTGCAGGGATTTGAAGCCTGCCGACTGGATAGCCGAGAAGTGAGCGAACAGATCTTCGCCGCCTTCATCAGGGGTGATGAAGCCGAAGCCCTTCGAATCATTGAACCATTTTACGATGCCAGTTGCCATTACAATTTCCTAT
>CXWL01100002.1_pt1 | contig 19300 bp, 14 predicted proteins | sample 590931 | NCBI WGS metagenome assembly CXWL01 (sample SAMEA3498368, study PRJEB10139) | groundwater metagenome | biome: water well; material: biofilm material | place: Germany | collected 2015-04-27 | reverse complement strand
TTCAACTACAGTTTGCTGGGGCCCGAGGGCTTCGAGGCGATGGCCGGCCTGATCGCCAACAGCCTGAGCTACAATTTCACCTACAGCGTGCTGGACGACGCGGTCGACCTCTTCTCCCGGCTCAAGCCGGCTACCACGTGATCCCTCTTCCCCTTGTCGTGCAGGCATTTCGCCAACCGCAACAGATGGCCGCGTTCAGCCTGGCCGAATGGAACCTGCTGCTGCGCCAGGCCGCGAGCGCGAACCTGACCAGCGCGCTGTACTACCAGGCCGAGGCGCTGGACCTGCTGGGGCGGATTCCGGCGCGCGCGCGCGAACACCTGGAATGGGCGCGCACCCAGGGCGAGCGGCATGCCCAGGGCGTGCGCTTCGAGATCCGCGAGATCCGCCGCGCGCTGGCCGAACTCGATGTGCCGCTGATCTTGCTGAAAGGCGCCGCCTACGCGGCGGCCAGGCTGCCGCCGGCGCCGGGCCGGCTGTTCTCGGACATCGATATCCTGGTGCCGAAAGAGCGCCTGAACGAAGTGGAGGCGGCGCTGATGATGCACGGCTGGGCATCCCACCATCACGACGAATACGACCAGCGCTACTATCGCCAATGGATGCACGAACTGCCGCCGATGCAGCACGTCAAGCGCGAGAGCCTGATCGACGTACACCACGCGATCTTGCCGGAAACGGCAGCGGCGCGGCCCGACCCGGAAAAGTTGCGCGCCGCGGCGCAAGAGGTCAACGGACAGGGCGGCTTGAAAGTGTTTGCACCGGCCGACCTGGTGCTGCATAGCGCGGTGCACCTGTTCTACGATGGCGAGTTGGACCACGGACTGCGCGACCTGGTCGATATCCACCGCCTGCTGCTGCATTTCGGCGGCGAGCCCGCGTTCTGGACTGCCTTGGCCGCGCGCGCGCGCGAACTGGAATTGACGCGGCCGCTGTTCTACGCACTGCGCTACGCAGCGAAGCTGCTGGACACGCCGGTGCCGGCCGGCCTCACCGCGTTGAAACAGGGGCGGCCGAATCCGGTGCTGCTGGCCCTCATGGACCAGCTGTTCAGCCGCGCATTGTTGCCGACTCACAGCAGCTGCGCCGACGGACTGACTGGCAGCGCGCGCTTCCTGCTCTACATCCGCGCCAACTGGCTGCGCATGCCGCCGCTGATGCTGGCGCGCCACCTGTTTCACAAGGCGTTCATCTCGCCCAAAACAAGGGCGGAAGACGCCTGAAAATTCACAGGGTGATTGGGCGCCGCCCGGCGGCGGCGCTGCAAGCCTATGGTATCCTCGATGATTATGGGAAACGGCAGTGCCGGGGAACTTCATGTCTGAGCCGCTTGGGATAGACCAGGAATGGGACGCCATCATCATTGGCACCGGCATGGGCGGCGCCACATTGGGCTACGCTTTGGCCCGTGCCGGCCAGCGCGTCCTGTTTTGCGAAAAGGGCAAATCCCAGATCAATAACCCCTCGGCACAGCGCGGAAGCTATGCCGAAACGCAGTTCCCGCAGCCTGATGCGCCGGGGCCGCAACACCGCGCGATCCTGGCGCAGGCCGGCCGCTACCCGGAGCAGGTCGAAGACCGCCTTGCCGGCCGGTCCAACACCTTCATCCCTTTCATTGGATCGGGCGCTGGCGGTTCAACCGCGCTGTACGGCATGGCGCTGGAGCGTTTTTTCCCTGCCGACTTCGCGCCGCGGCGCAACCACCAGTCCAACCCCGAGACCACGGTCCCGGCGCAGTGGCCGATTTCCTATGCCGAGCTCGCGCCTTATTACGAGGCCGCGGAAAAACTGTTTCGGCTGCGCGGCACTGGCGACCCGCTGCGCGCGGATCAATCCCGCGCCCATTTGATGGCCCCGCCCCCGTTGACGCCCGCCGCCGGCGAACTGTTTGAATTCTTTCGCAGCCAGCAGCTGCACCCGTACCGCCTGCCGATGGCCTGCGAATTCGTTCCCGGATGCGCGGGTTGCCAAGGCTACCTGTGCGACAAGAACTGCAAAAACGACGCCAGCCGGATCTGCCTCGAGCCGGCCATCGATCGGCACGGCGCGACACTGCTCGAGGAGTGCGAAGTGCTTCGGCTGGAAGCCACGCGCGCCGAAGTGACCGGTGTGGTGTGCAACTGGCGCGGCGCCGCGATCACCCTGCGCGGAAAGACTATCATCCTTGCCGCGGGCGCACTGGAATCGCCCCGGCTGCTGCTGAAGTCCGCGTCCGCGGATTGGCCGAATGGCCTGGCCAACGACTCCATGCAGGTAGGCAGGAACCTGATGCGCCACCATGTCGACCTGTACCTCATCACGCCTAAGATGGCGGGCAAGTTCGACAATCGCCAGAAGGAATTCGCCTTCAACGATTTCTACCAGGCAAACGGCGAGAAGCTGGGGTCGGTCCAATCGTTTGGCCGCCTGCCCCCGGCGCCGGTACTGGCCGCGTCGATGGCGGAGGATATGCGCCAGGGCGCGTTGCCGTGGACTGCCGCGCTGTTCAAGCTGGTAAAACCGTTTATCAGGCCGGTCCTGGACCAGTTGGTGAACGACCGAATGATATTGGCGACCACCCTCGAAGACCTGCCTTACGCCGATAATTGTGTGACCACATCCGATGCACCGGCGGGCGCCGGCGAGGTGCGGCTGTCGATCCAGTACCGGGTCCGTCCGCAGGACCGGAAACGCATCGAGGCATTCCGCACGCACATGAAAAAGCTGTTGAAACCGTATTCGTTCACCTTGGTGAAACAAGCGGAAAACAATCAAAGGATCGCGCACGTGTGCGGCACCTGCCGGTTTGGGGACGATCCGGCGGACAGTGTCCTCGACCAGAATAACCGCGCCCATGCGCTATCGAATTTATATGTGGTCGACAGTTCCTTTTTTCCGTCGAGCGGCGGCACCAACCCAAGCCTGACGATCGCAGCCAACGCGCTGCGGGTAGCCAGCCACTTGATCGAGTCGCGCGCGCGGCCCGCCCAAGGATTTACAAATAGCACGACAGACAAGGAAACGACGCGATGAAGCTTTCGGAAGCAAAGGGCGATTGGGCACTGGTGACGGGCGCCTCGTGCGGTATCGGGCGCGAATTCGCCGAACAGCTTGCCCACGCCGGCATGAACGTGGTGCTGGTTGGCAGAAGGAACGACAAGCTGGAAGAGACAGCCCGTCTGGTGCAGCAGAAATCGGATGTGCAGACACGGATCGTGATGATGGACCTGGCCGTGAAGGGCAGCGCGGAGGAATTGAAGGCGCGGCTGGCACAAGAGGGTATCCGGGTGCGGCTGCTTTGCAACAATGCCGGGCGTGGAAGCTGGGGCTGCTTCGAGGATACCCTCGCGGCCGATTACCAGGAAATCATGGATGTGAATACCACGGCGATGGTGGCGATGTGCCATCACTTCATGTCTGACCTGGCGTCGTTCCCGTCCAGCGCCGTCATCAACGTCTCCTCGCCGGCAACCTACCAGCCGGTACCGTACATGGGGGTGTACGCCGCCACCAAGGCCTTCGTGCATAGCTTCAGCCAGGCGCTGCACGGCGAATGGAAGGAGCGCGGCATCCTGGTCCAGACCCTGGTGCCCGGTCCCACCGAAAGCGAATTCGATGCGCGGGCAGGCGCCTACGAGAGCGCGTTGACCCACCGCGATCCTCCCGCAAAGGCGGTCAGCGCATCGCTGGCGGGCCTGGCAAAGGGGGCACCCGTGGTCGCGTCCGCGAAAGGCACATTCAAGCAGCGCTTTTTCGCGGGACTGTTTCCGTCCCACATCGTGATCCGCGAAGTCGGAAAGATGTTCAAGCCTCCGAAGTAACCGCGCGCAGGCGAGTGGCCTGTCCGGTTGACTGGCGCTGTCCGGCGCAGAACCAAAAAAAAACCGCGGCAACTGCCGCGGGTTTTTTTGGTGCTGCTAAAGTCGCTGACTGGTGCTTAAGCCTGTTTGGCTTTGCGGCGACGGGTCGCGCCAACAATACCCAGCAGTCCTGCGCCGAGCAGCAAGATGCTGCCTGGCTCTGGCACTTCAGTGCTGAACTGGTTGGAGCCGTCGACCTTGAATACGATATCGCTGCCTGGGCGGCCCGAGTTGTTCACGACGTAGTCAGGGAAGATCGTGCTTTCGCCACCGATATGGAAGCCGGTGGTAGCCGAAGTCGTCGCTGGGTAGTTCAGGTTCGATTCAAAGTCGATGTCGAAGATCAGGTCCAGAATGCCGCGCAGGTAAGCGTCGTTCACGAAGTCGGTCGATTCGACCAGGCTCGCATGAATCCGTGCAGTGCCATTGCCGCGTTGTTGGCCGTTGATGATCTCGCCGGTGAAGCCGGAGGAGGTGCCATTGCTGTCGATAGTCAACAGGGCGACCATCAGGCCATCGTCAAAGCCGGTGCCATTGCTGGTCTTGGAATCGGGCGTGGTATCGTAAAAAATGGCGATCTTGTTGTCCGCAGGGCCGCCAGCCAGGCCGAATTCTGCGTGCGGCTTGGTGTTGCCCGGGCCGAGGAACTGGGCGGAGGTCACCACTTCGCGCATTTTGGCCACGATGGTAAATTCGAATTTCTTGCCTTGTGCAAGACCATTCGCGGTGGTATCCAGATCCGAGGCAAATGTGCCCTGTGGGGTGCCGCCGGTGACAGCGACCAGGTTGGCCTGGTAGTTGAACTTGAACGACTGGTTGTTGACTGGCAACAGTGCGGTAGCGCTGAAAGGACCTGCGCCGATCGCCACTCCGCTGCCTGCTTCGTTCCAATCGAGCGCATCGGCGCCCGTGACCAGGTCATTGGTGCCGTCGCGCAGGTCGAACGGGGTGATCGGGCCTGCTACGGCCGCGCTGGTTGCAAAAGCCAGGCCGAGGGCGACGGCCAAGGGCGCTAATTTGCGGAAAAAGGTCTTCATTTTTTTAACTCCTAAGTTTAGTAAAGCTGGCTAATCAAAACCAATCCATTTTCAGTATGGGCCGCTGCCAGAGGGCTCGTGGGAGTAAGAGCAATTACTATGCCAGTAAAATATATCCGTTTATATTCAGTGGCTTAGATTTTTCCGGAGAATATCTCGACGCCGAGTGTAAGAAAAACCGACAGCGACTTGCACGAATCGAATGAAATATTTCCATACGACCATTTCTGAGGGGGAATTGAAAGATCTTATCTGCTTAATGTTGACTGACCCGGCGCGCGCCGCTCAGGCGGGGCGGCTTGATGGCTGGTCCAGGATATCGGTCAGCAATGCCAGCAGGCGGGCGCCGGGATCGTAGCGCTGGAACGATTGCGCGATCTTTTTCGCCGCATCGCCTGCCACGGGACTGTCGAGCAAGACGGTGACGGCGCGGCTCAACCGTTTTGCATCGAAGCGATCGGCGCGCAGCAGGATTCCCGCCTTGGCTTGCGTCACGCCGTGCATGTTGAGGAACTGGTCGAGATTGCTGGCGATGCCGAGCACCGGCACGCCCGCCGCCAGCGCCTGCTGGCTGGTAGGACTGCCGCCGTTGCAGATGACCAGGCTGGCGCGCCGCGCCGCCGCTTCCCCCGGCAGGAAATCGGCGACAAATGCATTGGAGGGAACGCTGGCGAGCTTGATGTTGCCCGCGGTTGCCGCGAGCACGGTGATCGGCAGCGATGCCAGGGCCTGCAGCACCAGCGGCAGCAACAGCCCCTGCCCGGAACTGCCGAGAGTCACGTAGACGATCGGCCGGCCTTCCGGCAAGGTATCCCACCAGGCCGGCGGCGCGATCGGCGGTGACCAGATCACCGGCCCAAGATAGCTGTGATTGGCGGGCAAGCCAAGCGCGGGGAACAGCTCCGGCACATCCATGTACAGCGTGTAGTCGGCATCGGTGTACACCCGGCGCACGTCCAGGCCCAGGGACGGCAGGCCGAACTTGCGCCGTACCCGGTTGAGCGGCAGGGAGTGCGATGCGAACGCCACCGGGCGCGCCATGCGGAACAGCGCATTCGCCACATGAATCGGAAGGAACTTGGTGAGCGGAATGTTCGGTACGGCGTAGCGCGGGCGGAAGTACGGACTCCAGTAGGTGTTGGTGAGCGACACGTACGGCACTTTGGCCAGGCGCGCGCTGACCGATAGCGAGAGCCGGAAGTCGCCCACCACCAAGTCCGGCCGGATGGCGTCGAGCAGGCGCAGGTCGTCCTCGACATAGCCGGTCAGCGTCGCCTCGCTGTAGACGGGCTTGCCCGCCGCGAGCGCTTGCAGGAATTGCTTGCTGGGGATGCTCTTGACCGGCCAGCGCGAAAACGCGCTGTCCTTGAAGCAGAAATCGTAGCCGTCCGCGCAGGCGAAGTGGATGTCGAAGCGCTGCGGATCGAGGGTCTGGGCCAGCGCAAGGGCGCGTCCGACGTGCGCCAGAGTTACCGCTTCGGCAAAAAAGAGTATTTTCTTGCGTTCCATATTTGGCAACCTGGTCGGTGAAAGGCGTGGTGGGGTGGACGCGGTGGTCCGAGCCGCCGCAATCAGCAAATGGCGCCGCTGTAAGATTGCTCGACAGCGCGTCGCGGCTACTTCATCAGCTCGTCGAGCGGTTTTCGTATCGAGCGGGCGCGCGCCGCCGACCCCGCTCCCAGCCGGCCCATGAAGACAGGAAAGGTCGAGTCCGTTCCGATCACCTTGCCGAGCTGGCCTTGCAGCTTCGCGGCAGCTGCCTGCAGTTTGTCGAGGTTGGAGAAGCGGATGCCGTTCTTGACGTACGAAGAAAAAATCAGGGGCGTCATTTCCGGCTGCATCTGCAGGCCGAGAGCGGTCAAGGTCAGCCAGAAGCGCTGGACGGCACGGCCGGCGGCGACATAGTCGTCGATGGTCTGCGGTTGCTGCCTGGACTTGATGACAAAGTGCGCGGCGCAGGCGATACCGGGAATCAGGTCCATCTGCAGCCGCGGCGCCCAGGTTCCCATCAGCTTGTTCATGGTCGACAGGCGGCCCCAGCTGACCATGGCCCATTTCATCAGGCGCAAGGTGGCGGCGTCGACGCCCAGCGCCTGGTCCGGGATGCGGTCCGTGCTGCGCTCGGCGTTCCACTGGATCACCCGGCGGTGCACTTCGTATGCTTCCGGCATCGTCAGGCGCAGCTTGGCATTGTCGAACATCAGGCGAGCAGCGCGCAGCTTGGGGCCGAAGCCTTCGATCCACATCACCTGGTAAGCGCTGCCGGCGGCCGCTTCCAGCGCCTGCTTTTCATGGGTGCTGAGCGGCCGGGTGCGCATTGGCCGGCGCTGCACGCTGCGCAGCGTGATCGCGCCGAGCAGGGGATTCGGCACGACTGCCGTGTCGGCCACGAAACGCACGTCGTATTCGGGACGGGTGTCGGCGCTGCCGCAGCGCCGCGCGATGTCGGCGCGCAAGCCGTGCGCGCTGGCGGCGATCGCGATCGTTTCCAGCAGCACGCCATGCGACATCTGGCTCGGGTGGCCGTCGAGGTCGTAGACGCAATCGGCGCGCGTGTCGTAGCAATGCACCACCAGGTGGTCCGGCGCGGCGATTTCGAAGCGCCAGACCTGGGTGTTGTCGCCGCTCGGCGCCCAGCGCGCCAGCTCGAGGATCTGGGGAATCACGCCGGCGCCGCTCATGGCTTCGCCGCCGCGCCGCTAAGCTGGCGCTTGCCGATGGCGATGGCGATCCGGTGCAGCGGATTCTTGTTGCCCCCCGGGCGCCAGGTCAGCGCCATCCGGTTGCGGTAGGCGTCGAACTGCATGCCGTACGGTGCCGCCCGCACCTCGCCGCGCCCGAGCAGGATCTTCAGCGCTTCGGTCGCGGCGACCCCGGCACACAACTGGCAGGCCATGATCGTCGACGGGCCGCGCCGCTCGGAAAAACTGACCGCGGAGGGTACCACCAGGTAGGGCCGGTGCAGGCCGGCCGGGGCCAGGCCGACCACGAAGCGGACCGCCTTGTCGACATTCGGCCGGTCGCCCCACTGGAAATACTGTTCGAAAGTCATCTTGCCCGGCATGAAATTGAGCAGGGCGGCGCCCATCCCCAGCGGCGCCACCGTGATGGCCGGAATGGCCAGTTCGGCGCACAGCGCGAAGGTTTGCTGGCGAATTTCGAAGGCGAAGAAATCGAGCGCGTCGACATACAGGTCGACGCCGTCGAGGAAGGTCGGCAGGTTGTCGCGGTTAATGCCTTGCGAGAAAATCTTGATATCGATTTCAGGATTGATCTGGCGCGCCATTTCGGCCAGCGTTTCCGCTTTCGGCTCGCCCACGGTCGCCATGTTGGCGCCGACCTGGCGGTTGAAATTGGCGATGTCGAACTTGTCGAAGTCGGCGATATGGAAGCGGGACACGCCGAGCCGGGCCAGGGTCAGCAGGTGGACCCCGCCCACCCCGCCGCCGCCGGCGATCGCCACGCGCTTGTGGCGCAGGGTGTTTTGTTCTTCAGGTGTTACCCAGCCGATATTGCGGGAAAACGCGGTGTCATAGTCAAAAGGGGCGGTCATAAGGCTGCGGTCAGGGTGAAACAGATTAGTGCGCGCTGGAGACCGCCTGTTGGTCGATGTTCAGCAGGCGGTTGCGGATACCCTCTTCTTCGCGCGGCGAGAAAAAGTAAGGGTAGAACGAGCGTTCCGTCGTTTCGCCCGAAAAAGTGCCGCCGTGCTTTTCGATCTGCTCGGTGACGTAATCGAGCCCGACCCGCAGCAGGTAAGCCGGCGCATTGACGCGTGGATTGACCTTCAGCTCGCCCTGGCGCTGGAAACCCAACATGTGCTCGTAGAAACGGCGGTGGCGCGGATTGATTTCAATAAAGATATCGGTACAATGGTGGATGTCGCGCGCATAGATCACCGCCAGGTGGAACAGGTTGGCCAGCGAAGTCTTGGAACGCACCGAGGTATCGAACGCCAGCTTGGTGAATTCGCACACCTTGGCGCCGCGTGCGCGGTGCTGGTCCATTTCTTCTTTAAAAATCTGGTCCGCCATCAAGCCGATCGGGGAATCGATGCCGAGCGTGAGCGTACCCACCACTTCGCCCTTGTCGGTTGCGGTGAGCGTAATACGGTTTGGATCGTCGCTGAACTGATGGGTGCCGGCATAACCACGCCAGGCGTACATCTTGCTGATCAGCATGCTCGCTGAGTTACGCCCCTCCGCCGTATCGGTCAGGCGGATCCCGTAGGAATCTTGATTCAAGATAACATCCTCAAGGTCTGAGGGCACTATCTTATCCTGCTTGACGATTTCGTGTTCGTTCGATTCGAGCTCAGCCTTGGCGCCATGCAAACTCGTCTCTTCTTCGGTCATCGTTGGCATCGAACACCTCTTCTGGTTTGACGTTGTAGCGCCGGCCGCGCAAACGGGCTGGGCAGCTCAGTTCGCTGGATGAGGCCACACGTTACTTCCTCATTAACACCATCATAATGATTTAGAGCAATTTTAGCAACGATCTTGCTTCATCGAGTTGCGGGAATGACTTATTGTCTGCCAGCAACTTTTCCAGTTCCTTGCGTGCGCCCAACTTATCCCCCGATTTGTTCAGTGCCACGGCGAGGTGGTAGCGCAATTCCGGCGACTTCGGCGCCATGCCGACCGCTTTTTGCAGCAGGGGCAGGCCGCGCGCGGTATTGCCCTGTTCCACCAGCAGCCACCCCAAGGTATCCATGACCGCCGGGCTGTTCGGGGACACCTTGGCGGCCCGCTCGGCGATTTCGAGCGCGCGCGGGTCTTTATCCTGCTGGTAGGTCCAGGCAAGGTTGTTGAGCGCGACCGGATTGTCAGGGAAGCGCTTGAGCATTTCCCGCAGGATCTCGGCGGCGGGCTTGTACTGCTTGTTGGCCATATACGACTCGGACAGGTAGGCCTGCACCACCGGCTCCGACGGATTTGCCTGGGTCCACTGGGCGATGCGGGCATCGGCCTCCTTGGTCTTGCCTGACTGTTTCATCAGTTCGACGGTCTTGACCAGCAGCTGCGGCGATTTACCCAGGGCAAACGCCTTTTCATAGGCGGGCAGCGCCAGCGCAGGACGTTTCAGGGCCAGTTGCAGTTCGCCCTCCAGGGCATAGCCGACCGGCGAGTTGGGACCGAGCTTCTGCACCTGGCGCGCCAGGGAGACGGCCTCGTCCGGTTTGCCCTGGCGCATGGCCAGTTGGACCTGGGCGATGCGTGCCGGCATGAAGTCCGGCTGCAGCGCAATCGCGCGCTTCAGGTCCTCGGCAGCTGCCGCCTCGTTCTTCATCTCCATGTGGACACCGGCCAGGCGCATCTGTGCCATTGGCGATTTCGGCAATACATTGACCAGCTTGCTATACGACTCGAGCGCACCGCCATGGTCGCGTGTGGCCATCTGTGCCTGTCCCAGCATGTCGAGCAGCTCGGGATTTGACGGGTTGGAAGATTGGAACTTGCGCGCCAGGGTGAGCGCCTTCTGCGGCTGTTTGGTCGCCATGTAATGGGCGCCGAGCTTGAGCGCTGGCCCGATCGCCTCCGGATTTTCAGTGCTGGCCTTTTCCAGCCAAGGGGTGGCTTGCTCCGGATGCCCTTCGGCGACGGCAATTTGCGCCATCGCCTCCATGGCGTCGGCGTTTTTCTTGTCGTGCTGGAGGAAGGCTTCAAAGCGTTTCTTTGCCGCTTCCGGCTTTTTGTCGCGCATGTCCAGATGCGCAAGGTTCATTACGGGCCCGAGATAGTTCGCTTGCAGCGACATCGCCTTTTCGAAACTGGCGCGCGCCTTCGGCACGTCGCCCTTCGCCAGGTAAGCGCCACCTTTCAAGTTGTGCAGCCGGGCGTTGTCCGGCTGATTTTTTTCGAGAGCGTCTGCCGCCGCCAGCGCCTTGTCGTAGTGCTTCAGCGCAAGTTCCGCTTGTATCAGCGCCATGCCGGCATCCGACGAGGCGGGATCGAGCGCGGCGGCGGTTTCGAGCTCGCTGATCCCCTTGTCCGCATCGCCCTGGCCGAGCCTGGAAAGGCCGAGGGAAGTGTGCAGCGCGGCGGTCTTCGGCGCCAACGCGCTGGCCTTCTCGAAATACGTGGCGGCCTTGTTGAAATCCTTACCCTGCAGTGAGCTTTGGCCGGCCAGCGCCAGCAGCTGGGCGTCTTGCGAACCGTCCTTGAGCAGCGGCGCCAGCGCGGCCGCCGCGTTCGCAGGCTGGGCGTTTTTCAGCAATGTCTGCGCCAGCAGCTTGCGGGCATACGCATTGTCGGGGTATTTTTCCAGATACTTCTTCAAGTGCTGCTCGGCTTGCTGGTAGGTGCCTAGGTTCAGCTCGACCGCTCCCGACAGCAGCAGCGACATCATGTGCTCAGGCGCGACGCGAAGCACTTTTTGCAGCGACTCCTGGGCCGCGGTGAATTTGTGTAGCTTGAAGTCGAGCAGGGCCTGGGTATACAACACGACCAGCGCGTTCGGCGCAGCTTTCCTTGCAGCGTCGACGTCGAGCTTGGCCGCATCGAACTTTCCCGCGCCGATCTGCAGTTGGGCCCGCTCGATGAGGGCGTTGACGTGGCCGGGCTGCAGCGCGATCACTTGTCCGTAGGCCCCGATCGCGTCATCCGTTTTGCCTTGGGCGCTCAGCATGGTCCCTTTCAAAAACCACACCGCGGTACTCTTCGGATTGGCGCTGATCGCCTGTTCCAGGTAGCGGTTGGCGGCCTCGACGTCTTTCCCGAACATCGCCAGGCGCGCCATGCCGATCAATCCGCCGGCTATTCCCGGCTGCGCGGCGATCGCTCGCTGGAAGCACTCCTTCGCCTTGTCCAGTTCGCCCAGTGCAGTGTAAGCATCGCCGCGCGCGACGAACAGCTCCGGGCCTGCCTTGGCCACCGCCGCGGCGCTTTCCTCGATCGCTTTTTGCGCCTTGCCCTGCATCAGCAGCGCCTTGGTCAGTTCAGGCGCCGCCCGGGCGCTGTCAAGGCCCAGGCTGATAGCCTTGCGGATTTCCTTTTCGGCCGACACGGCGTCGCCGATCTGGTTGTACAGGCTGGCCAGCTGAAACCTTACCTCGGCATCTTCCGGGCTCTTGGTCGCCGCGTTTTTCAGCTGGATCAGGGCAGCCTTGATGTCGCCTTTTTGCTGGTACTGCTTCGCCTCGGCCATCAGCGAGGCGCTGGTCTCGGTTTTTCCACAGCCGGACAAGCCGGCCGCAAGCATCAGGGTAGTAATCACGACGGAGGCGCTGATGGCCCGTTGGGTTACGCGACGCGGCATAGTTATTCCTTTTCTGGGGCCGAGAGGTTCGGCAATTCGTTTCTTAGTTGTTAATAATACCCTAAGGAATGAGCTATTCCTTCACGATTCGCCAGCTGTTGCAATTTCGCGTACACGGGGCCCCCGGCAGGCTATTCCGGCTTGCGCAGGCGGCTGAGCAAAGCCTCGACCCCATCGCTCACCGGCAGGCCGTGCCGGCGCAGCAACTGCAGGTGCAGCACCAGGTTTTCCAGCACCAGTTTGGCCGACACCGCGAGCAGGGTCAGCAGGCGATCCTCGGTGCTGAAGTTTTCCATTGCCCCGGCCATTTCGCACAGGTGCGTGGCGACCAGTTCGCGCAGGTCGGCTTCCGCGAACGGCAGGTCGGCGAAATCGATCGGGTCTTCGATCTCCACCTCGTGCATCAGCGCTGCTAGTTCCTCGGGCTTGATGGGCATGCTCGGCTCCGCTGGTTGGCATGATTCCATTCTAGGCCAGCGGACGCGGGCGTGCGCCGGCTTTTGCGCGGCGTGCCATTTTTGATGACGACATGATCACGGAATCGGCTTAGAATCGATGTCACTTCGTTAAACTGATGTGATCGACTATGGCGCGACTTTTCTTCACCCAGCAACTGGCGCGTTTCACGGCGCTGCCGCAGGTCGAGACGGCGGCGACCCGCCTGCGCGCCGGGCTCGACACCGCGTTCGCGGCCAATCCGACCCTGCGCGGCTACGTGCTCGACGACCAGGGCCACCTGCGCGAGAACGTGGTGATCTTCATCGACGGGCGCCGCTGCGTCGACCGGGTCGGCGTGGACGCCCCCCTGCAACCCGACAGCAAGGTCTACATTCTGCAAGCACTTTCCGGAGGCTGACCGATGAGCAAGATCGCATACCTTTCCACCCGCAAGGGCCTGTTCGAGCTGGTGCACGACGGCGCCGCATGGGAGATCGGCGCCAGCCATTTCCTCGGCGAGCCGGTCTCGTTCACCTTGCCGGACGCGCGCGACGGCACGCTGTACGCGGCGCTGAACCTGGGGCACTTCGGCGTCAAGCTGCATCGGCGCGATCCCGGCAGCGCGGCCTGGACCGAAATCGCCGCCCCGGCCTACCCGCTCAAGCCGGCCGACAGCGCCGATACGGTGGAATGGAAGAACAAGCTGATCTGGTCGATGGCGGCCGGCGGTCCCGACCGGCCGGGCATGCTGTGGGCCGGCACCTTGCCGGGTGGCCTGTTCCGCTCGAACGACCGCGGCGACAGCTGGGACCTGGCGCGCCCGCTGTGGGATGTGCCCCAACGCAGCGAATGGTTCGGCGGCGGCTACGACGTGCCTGGCATCCACAGCATCTGCGTCGACCCGCGCAACAGCGACCATCTGCTGGTAGGCGTGTCCTGCGGCGGCGTATGGCAGACCACGAACGGCGGCGCCAGCTGGGAGATCACGGCGACCGGTATGCGCGCCGACTACATGCCGCCCGAGCTGAATGAAAATGAGGCGGTGCAGGACCCGCACCGCATCGTGCGGACCGAGGGCAGCCCGGACGTGCTGTGGTGCCAGCACCACAACGGCATGTGGCGCTCAAACAACGGCGGGCACCGCTGGGACGAAATCAAGGGCGCGCCCCTGTCGAGTTTCGGTTTCGCGGTGGCGGCCCACCCGGCCGATCCGAATATCGCCTGGTTCGCGCCGGCCGAAGCCGACCAGCGCCGCGTGCCGGTGGGCGCCGCGCTGGCGGTGACCCGCACCACCGACGGCGGCAAGAGCTTCGAGGTGCTGCGCAACGGGCTGCCGCAGCAGCATTGCTACGACCTGGTGTACCGCCACGGACTGGCGGTGGATGAGGACGGGCGCACCTTGCTGATGGGCTCGACCAGCGGCGGGGTGTGGACGTCGGGCGACGGCGGCGACAACTGGCAGACGGTGTCGACGACCATGCCGCCGGTGTATGCGGTGTGTTTCGCGTAAGCCGGTTCAGGCGCAGTCAGGCTCGGCCCGCAGCAGCGCGCCCGCGCCCAGCAGGCCCGGAAACCCGGTGGTGATGGCCCAGGTGGGAATCTGCACGCGCGGCGCGGCGAAGGCGCCGCGGCGTGCAGGGGCAGGGTGGAAGGCATGGCAGGGGAGTCCGGTGGAGCAGAGGCGGAGAGGGCGGACCCTCTCCGTTATTGCGGCAACTACAACGTGGAACTTAGAAGCGATACAGCAGCGACGCCTCGACCGCGCGCCCGAAGATCGGACGTGCGTTGATCGGGCCGCTGCTTTGCGCCCCGGTCAGGCGCGAATTGCCTTCGGTGAGTCCGAGTTCATTGCTCAGGTTGGTCGCACTCAGGCGCACTTCCCAGCGTTGCCCGATCGACGCCAGGATACCCGCATCGAAGGTATGGTAGGCCGGCAGGTAGGACAGGTTGGCCTGGTCGGCCCAGCGGCTGCCGATCCGGGTGTAGGTGCCGTACAGCTTCAGCTCGTTGTCGCCCAGCGGAATCCGGTAGCTTGGCGTGAAACGGTACTGCAGTTTCGGCTGGCGCTGCACTGCATTGCCGGCAATCGCAGGATTGTCGCGGTATTTCGATTCCTGGTAATCGCCCGTCAGGGTCAGCTGCAGGTTCTTGAGCGGACGCAGCGCGACTTCGAACTCGACCCCGTGCCCGCGCGAACCGCTCACCGAGTTGAGCACCGCGTTGGTGGTGATCTGCTGGAACGAAATGCCGGTGAAGTCGGTGTAGAACGCATTCACATAGGCGCTGTAGAACTCGCCGACCGTCTTCAGCCCCACTTCGTACTGCTTCACTTTCGGCGTCGGCACGCCGTTGCGGTCGTCCAGCGCCGCCTGGGTGCCGGCGTTGCGCATGTCGTCGAAGTAGATGAAGGTGTGGCCCATGTTGGCGCGGGCAAACAGGCTGAAGTCCTTCGACACCTTGAACAGGGCGCCGGCGGTGAACGAGTTGACGCTGTCGTCGCGGCTCAGCATAGTGTTCGAGCCGTTCGGCATCGACGTTCCGTTGTTGTACACGGTCAGCGGATTGTTATCGGTGTCCCGCGAAACCAGGTTCGAGATCGTCGCTTTCAGGCGCTGGGTTTCGCGGCGCATGCCGGCATCGACCTTGACCTGCTGGCTGATGCGCCACTCGTCGGCAAAGAACAGCGCCGTGTTGTTGCCTTTGTACGCGGCGAGCGGCGCGTAGAACACATTGCCGTCCACCCCGTTGGCCGACACGATGGTGCCGTTGGTAAGCGAAACATTGATCAGGCTGGCGTTCGGCGTGGCCGTCATCAAGTGGCTGTTGCCGAGGTACCAGACATCGTCCGACTTGTAGTTGGCGTAGTAGACGCCGGCAGTGACGGTGTTGTCCTTGACCAGTTCCTTGCTGATGCGGAATTCATCGGTGAACGACTTCAGCTTTTTCTCGACCGACCACAAGCCGGCCTGCACCACCTGCTGGTTCGGGTTCACCGCGCCGCCGTGGACGAAGGTCATGCTGCCCGAGCCGGCGGCCGCGCCCGGATTGAAGCTGGCGTTGGCGTTGGCCAGGTAGGTGGCCGCGCTCAGCGGGTTATTCCCGGTGAACATGGAGATGGTGTTCAGGTCGCCGTTGAAGTAGTTGGCCTTGTTCGACACGTCCCAACCGTTGAAATTCTGCGCGTATTCCGCTCCGAACACGCTCGCATCCATGCCGCGCCCCTCGGCCAGGTCGCGCTGCAAGGTCTTGCCGGGCGCCGCGTCGATCGTGAAATGGCGCATCTCATTGCTCATCAGCGTGCCGGTGAGCGGGTCGAAGCCGGGGAAGGCGGTGATGGTGCGGCCATTGTCGCTCGAGATCAGCGGCACGCCCGTATAGAACGCGTTCTTGTCGCGGGTGCTGCGCACATACAGGTTCAGTTCGCCCTGGTCGAGCTTGCGCGTCAGGGTCGCGGTCAGCTGGCCGCCATCGTCGGCCGGGAACTGCGGATCGCGCACGCCCTGGGTGCGGCGGTAGAAGCCGCCGACACTGCCGTACCAGCCGTCGCCCAGTTTGCCGCTGTAAAACGCGTCGACCCGGCGCAGGCTGCCGGTGCCGGTCGTCACGCGTACCGACCCTTCGGGCGTGTCGTCACCCTTTTTCAGGATGAAGTTCATGGTCGCGCCAGGCTGGCCGACCGAATAAATGGTGCTCGGGCCGCCGCGCAGCACTTCGACCCGCTCGACCGTATCGTCGAGGCGGAACGCCGACGAACCTTCGAAGAACGAGAGTACCGGCACCGGATAGATCGGGTTGCCGTTCAACTGGACCGAAACGAACGGCGAATCGCTGCCGGATGGGAAGCCGCGCACTTCGATGTTGGCGCCGGACTGGCCGCCGGTCGATTCGGCATACACGCCCGGCACCAGTTTCATCACATCGGCGGTGCTGCTGGGCGAAGCCTGCTTGAGCTGCTCCTCGGTGGCGGTGGTGATCGAAAAGCTGGTGTCGAGCTTGCGCGTGCCGCGCGATGAGGCGGTACCGGTCACGACCACCTGCTGGATCTCGGCGGCGACTGATTCCTTGGGCGCGGCGGGGGCCGCTGCCGGGTCGGCGCTCTGGCCGGCCGCATGGGCCTGGTGGATCAGGGTCAGCACGGCCAGCGCGACCGTGGACAGCAGGAACTGCTTGTGGTTTTTCATGTGTGTGCTCTCGTTTTTATGATCGAAAATCGTCTCCTGGGCAGCCCCGGCCCGATGCCGCTGCGAGCGTGCCGCCCCCATCTTTCGCCCTCTCCCCGCCGCGCCCTGAACTGGATTGCGCACTGCGATCGTTCCGACAAGAACAAAAGATTGGTTATTGAAACAAGAATTGACATCGATGTCAATTTAAATGTTATCGATGTCATTTAATCCGACGTGGAGCGGTAAATCTGTCATAATGCAGCCAACATTGTGTCTAAAACGAAACAGAGCGTCCCATGGCAGCAAGCAAGATCGGTATGCGCAACAGCGAGGCGGGCGTGACGATGGAAGACCTGGCCGGCCTGGCCGGCGTGTCCACCATCACCGTCTCGCGCGCCTTGCGCGACAGCCCGCTGGTGACGGAGAAGACGCGCGAGCGCATCCGCCGCATCGCCGAGGAGCAGGGCTACCGGCTCAACATCAGCGCGCGCAACCTGCGCATGCGCCGCAGCTATTCGGTGGCGGTAGTGGTCGAAATGACGCCGGTCAAAGGACGGCCGATGTCGGATCCCTATCCGCTGGAACTGCTGGGCGGCATCACCCAGGAGCTGACCACTGCTGGTTACAGCGTCGTGTTGACCTCGAAGCAGTTGATGGACACCGCCCCGGTGCAGGGCGCGGACGGGCTGATCCTGCTTGGACAGGGCTCGCATGGCGAAGCGGTGCGCACCTTGCAGAAGGCAGGCTTGCCGCTGGTGGTCTGGGGCGCGCCGGAAGCCGGTTCCTCCTACATCGTGGTCGGCAGCGACAACCGCAAAGGCGGCGCCAGCGTGGCCGAACGCTTCCTTGCGCAGGGCCGGCGCAAGCTGATCTTCCTGGGCGACGTCGACCACGCCGAGGTGCAGGAGCGGTGCGCCGGCTTTATCGATGCGCTCGGCGGCGCAGCCTCGGTGCACATCATCCGGCCGCGCGCCTTTACCTTCGAAGCCGGCTTCGACAGCATGAGCGCGGTCCTGAAGAAAAAAGGCGCGGGCTTCGACGGCGTGTTCGCCGCCAGCGACCTGCTGGCGATGGGCGCGATCCGGGCCTTGGCCGAACACAGCCTGCGGGTGCCGGACGACGTGTCGGTGATCGGCTACGACGACACGCCCGGCGCCGCCAGCTTCGTACCGCCGCTGACCAGCGTGCACCAATACCTGCGCGATGGCGGCGTGCTGCTCGCCCGCAAGATCCTGGGACTGATCCAGGGCGAGGCGGTTATGTCGGAAATGCTTCCGACCACCCTGGTCGCGCGCCAGACCTGACGCCCTTTTTTAAATGAATTGACAGCCCAAACCGGTTTCACACGACTGATTTTTCTATCCAAACCGGTTTGAATTTTGATAAACCCCTGTTTTTTTTAGATTTCGAGGACTTCGTCGTGCCAGTGCCTGAATCTCTCTCCGCCGCTTTTCCGCCCGATCCCTGGTCCATCACCGAGTCTGGACCCGAGATCGCCACGAACTTCCTGCACGAGACCTTGTTCGCGCTCGGCAACGGCTATGTCGGCCTGCGCGGCAGCCACGAGGAAGGCTACAGCGGCCCGGCCGGCACGTCCCTCGACGGCAGCTACCTGAACGGCTTCTACGAGTCCGAGCCGATCGTCTACCCGGAAGCGGCGTACGGACTGGCCAAGACCAACCAGTTCATGCTGAACGTGCCGAACGCCAAGGGCATCGCGCTGTCGCTGGGCGATGAGGCCTTCGACCTGCTTGCCGGAACGCTGTCGAATTACCAGCGCAGCCTCGACTTCCGCACCGGGGTGCTGGTGCGCAGCCTGGAATGGACTTCGCCGTCCGGCCGCCAGGTCGCGATCCGCAGCCGGCGGCTGGCCTGCTTCGTTCATAAACATCTGTTCGCCATCGAATACGAAGTCACGCCACTTAATTTTTCGGGGCCGATCCGGCTGCTCTCGAAGGTCGACGGCGCCGTCAGCAATCAGCAGGCGGGCGACGACCCGCGGGTCGGTTCGGCGGTGTCGGGGCCGGCATTGCAGCTGGTCGCAGTGGAGCAGGAGGGCAGCTTTTCGGCCATCACCCAGCACACCCACAACAGCGGCTTCACCCTGGTGAGTGCGATCGACAGCAGCATCGCCGGCGATGCACCCGTCATGAGCGTCGCGTACCGGGACGGGCAAACCGCGGGCCAGCGTTTCGAGGTCGATGCCGCCCAGTCGCAGCCGGTGCGGCTGACCAAATTCGGCGCCTATTTTTCGTCGCGCGATTATCCGGCCGACCAGCTGATGGCGCGCGCCAGGCAGGCGCTGGAAGAGGCCAGGGGCGCCGGCTTCGACGCCCTGTGCGCCGAGCAGGAAGCCTACCTGGCGGACTTCTGGGCCGAGGCCGATGTTGAAATCGCCGGCGACGAAGCGCTGCAGCAGGGCATCCGCTTCAACCAGTTTCATTTGCTGCAATCGGTCGGGCGCGACGGCAAGACCAATATCGCGGCCAAGGGCGTCACCGGCGAAGGCTACGAAGGCCACTACTTCTGGGACACCGAGATCTACATCTTCCCGTTTTTCTTGTAC
>CXWL01005767.1_pt1 | contig 19302 bp, 13 predicted proteins | sample 590931 | NCBI WGS metagenome assembly CXWL01 (sample SAMEA3498368, study PRJEB10139) | groundwater metagenome | biome: water well; material: biofilm material | place: Germany | collected 2015-04-27 | reverse complement strand
CGCTACGACACCCTGATACTTATCCAGCCGGCGCTGGCTCCGCTCGCGATCCTCTCCATAGACTCAATCCGTTACGACTTTTCAGGCGAGAGCGACAGCATTCGGTTTCGCTACCAGACCTCCTCGCAGACCTGGCCCGAGTCGGTGGTCGTCGCAATCAGCCTCGACGGTTCCCTGCCCACGCCGACATCGGCCGATCGCTGGGCGCGCCCCTATAGTCCCGCTGTAACCGGCAGCTTCTTCGCCGTGAAGTCAATCGTCGAACCGGCCTCGGTTATCGTTGGGGCATGGGTACGATCTGCAGGGCTCTATTCCGCGCCGCTGTTTGACACGATTGCTTTTGGGCAACCCCTGCCGCATCCTTTGTTGACGCTCTTTGTCGATTCGATTCACTGTGATTACGGCGGTGAAAGCGACTCGATTCGGATTCGATATCAGACCGACGGCCAGACCGCAAACGACTCGGTCGTGATCGCTGTGACCTACGACGGTAGCATGCCGAGCCAGACTTCGGCGGAACGCGCATCAAGAGCGTTCGTGTCGCTTCATACCGACAGTCTCATGTGGCTTCGCACGCTTACTGAACCCGCCACCGTTATTGTAGGCGGATGGGTGCGGGTCGGTGGAAACTGGTCGTATGGCCTCTTTGACACGCTCATCCTGCACCAGCCTCCCCCGGATCCCCTCGCGACGCTGGCAATCGATTCACTTCACTCGGACTTCTCCGGAGAATCCGACAGCGTTCGTATTCGCTTTACGAGCGGATCGCAGGAGTGGCCCGATTCAGTGGTAGTCGCGATTAGTATTGACGGTAGTCTGCCGGCAATCAATGGACCAGACCGGAACGCTCTCCTCTTTACCCCGGCAACTGACGGCACGATGTACCTGGTCTGTCAGGCGCTTGAGACTGATACGGTGATTGCCGCCGGTTGGGTGCGAGATGGAAACAGCTGGTCGGCGGCGAAGTTTGACACAGTGATCCTGAGCCAGACGCAACCGGCTCCGCTCGCGTGGGCGTCCATCGATTCCGTCAGTTATGATTATTCGGGGGAAAACGACTCTCTCCNNACTCTCAACTCAACCAGCCGATGGGCGCGCCCTTACACAAGCGCAGAGGTGTCGTCATTTTTTGTAAGTGAATTGCTCGACGAACCGACAACAGTCGTGATCGGCGGCTGGGTACGTTCGGGCAACCAGGTCTCAAGTCCAGTCTACGATACTATCAATTTGGAACCGCCCCTCACGTTTTCCGGCGTAGCAGCGTCGAACGTCGGGCAGAATTCTGCTACCATCGTCTGGAGCACTAACCTCATCGCGACGTCTCAGGTGTTGTACGGCGTGGACCTGCTCTATGGGTTGAGTACGGCTCGGGATGCAAACAGAGTGCACAATCATGTTGTCGATCTCTATGGTTTAGACGCGGGAACAACCTATCATTTTCAGGTCTCCAGCGATCCCGGCAATGGAGCTGTCAGGAGCGTGGACTTCAGTTTCACAACCAGCTTCTCGACCGGCACGCAGCTGTTGATCACCAACGACGACACAACCGGAGTGACCGACAGCTCAGCGACCATCGTCTGGGCGACCTCCCCGGAAGGATCGTCGCAGGTGCAGTATGGAGCAACGGTGGCTTACACCCGGACAACTCCCATGAATCAATCGCTGACCATCCAACACTCGGTACTCCTTGACGGCCTCAGCCCGAGGACGTTGTATCATTACCGGGTGGTGAGCACTGATGCCTCAGGGAACCGAGTGGCGGGCGCTGACCGGACATTCAAGACTCCTCGCTCCCGTCAGACGAATATCAGCCGTCACAAAGGTGTGCGCACCGCGGGCAGCTCCCCGGGCTATTTCCCGGAGGTCGTGAACGACTCGGTTATCGATCCATACGGTGACCTGACGACCACCTGGCGTTCCTCTGAAGAGCACAATCAACCGCAGTGGGTGGAAGTGGATCTGGGCAACGACGCGATCGTGACAAAGGTCATTGTCTACTGGGCCTACGACGCACTCGATCAGACCTGGATGACACCCCAGCAGTACAGCATTCAGAAATGGAATGGCGCCGACTATCAGGATATCGCTGGTTTGACCGGAGCTCCCATTGAGCAGGCAACAGTGACCGGTTTCCCTGATTCAGTGCGCACCAGTAAGATCCGCATCTATCAGCCACGTGGGATGGGACCGATTCATCATACGTCGACGCTGTGGATCACGGAGCTTGAGGTGTATGGAACTCCGGGCTCTGTTGATACGCTCATATTGAATGTAGAATCTCCCGATCAGTTTATTGTTACGCAGCCAGTTCTGCAAATCGAAAACCTGCTCGCACCGGCCCCCGGGATATTGCTGGCGGGATCACCCGAATCCCCCCAGGAAAATCTCTATTTCTTTGAGATCGCAGCCGATTCGGCCATGTCAATTCCTGTTGTGATTTCCGCCGGCATTCCTCAGGAGGTCGGCGCATCGACGCATTGGAAGGTGCCCGAACCACTCGAGACCAACACGAGATATTTCTGGCGGGCGAGTGCCAATCATGCGGTGTACACCTCAGTCCAGTCGTTCTTCATTGTATCGGAAACGCACCCTTATCCGAATCCGTACCACCCCGATCAGGGAGACCGGCTGACATTTACCGGCCTGCATGCGGGCTCTAATCTCATTATCCTGTCCATTTCGGGTGAGTTGATCAGGCGATGGACCGGCAATACGGGAGCCGAGATCACCTGGGACGGGCTGAACGAAACCGGTCTGCCGGTGGCATCGGGTACGTATCTGTGGTACGAAGAAAACAGCAAGACCAAGGGGAAGCTGATCGTCATTCGATAGACGTTTGACGCTGATTCTCACCGACTGACGCGCCCGGCGACCCTGACCGAAGGATCTCCGGGCGTTTCTTTTTCGCTTTTCTGGACAAAAACAACCCATATTGGATCGCTCATTCCGAACTACGAAGTGCCGATACTATTGAAGGTGTTTCCAGAAAGTTCCCGCAAGCAAACGGGCGATTTCTGGCTTCATGTGCATTTGAGAGTCTAATCGGGTGGTTCGGCAACATATAGTTGACTATGGCGTCGGAAGCTGCTATCAACAGCGTGTCTGGAAATAGGATGTCTCGCGAGGGTACAAGTCGAATGCGAAACAAATGGTTGAAAGCTCATATCGCGCAAATCGCCGGTTTCCTGGCGCTCCTCGTTGCGGTGCAGCAGGTTTCGGCTGCTTCAACCACCCTGAGATGGACCGCGCCGGGAGACAACGGCACAATCGGCAGAGCAACCAGATACGACTTGCGCTATTCAGCAACCCCACTTACGGAAGCCACGTGGGGCACAGCCTCAGTCGTTGCCGGACTACCGGTACCGGGGGTGCCCGGATTCGCCGAGAGCATGACAGTCACTGGATTGGATTCGCTCACCACCTACTATTTTGGACTCAAGTCCGCGGACAAGTTTTCCAACTGGTCGCCGCTATCCAATGTAAAGACCTGGCGGGCGGGTCGGTATCTGGTCGTTACTCCGTCGGCGCTGAATTTTGGCGCTACTGAAGGGAGTGTGGGGAGCTTTGCCGGTATTCTCAACCTCACATCGTCCGATGGCGTCTCGCTGACTTTCACAAGCACTGAGGGGAGCGACTGGTTTTCGCTCACCAATCCCGATGGCGCAACCCCCGGAACAGTGACAGTGGTTGCCGATTTTACCGGACGCGCGGTAGGAACATACACTGATTCAATTCGCGTGGTAGCCTCAACAGCTCTCAATTCGCCGGTATGGGTCAGAGTAACGCTAACGATTTCACCTCCAGTCCCTATTGCTCTGGCCGTGACACCGGATACGGTAAAATTCCAGAGAATCGCGGCCGATCCGGCCCCAGCCGCAAGACCGTTCTTTGTTTCGGAAACCGGCGGAAGGAATGTCGGATTCTCATGTGCCACGAACGCCTCCTGGATGACCTTGAGCAAAGCGTCTGGAACAACGCGGGACTCCGTTCTGGTCAGCATCGATGTGGCGGCCTTGTCACCGGACAGCGCCTACATTGATTCTGTCCAGGTCGTATCGGGCGTGGCCGTCAATTCCCCCCGCTGGGTCATGGTCAAGGTTTCCACTGAGATTTCGGCGTCAACCCGGAGTCTGGTTGTCGCGCCGGACAGCCTGCACTTCAGCTCGACGCAGGGCTTCGCGAATCCTCCCGCGCAATCGATCGATGTGCATGAAGCGTCTGGGGCGGGAATCTCGGTTTCGTTCTCCTCTACGGCATCCTGGATTGTTCTGGCCAGTCCCGATGGTACCACCCCGACATCGATGTCAGTGGGGATAAGCGCCAGTTCTCTGGGGGTCGGGCAATATACCGATTCTGTGCAGGTAAGCTCATCCGCCGCGCTCAATTCTCCCGTGTGGGTGAGAGTTTCGCTCAACATTCAACCTCAGCCGAACCGACTCCTTATTGACCCCGATACTCTCAGGTTTACTGCTGTTGAAGGGATGGGAAATCCGTCGCCGGCTTTCATTACCGTAACTGAAACGCACGATCGCGCAATCAATTTCACTTGCGGCACAGGCGGTGGATGGATCGTACTTCGCGACACAAACGGTACGACACCGGCATCGATAGCTGTAGACATCCACGCCTCCGGACTGGAAAGCGGCGACTATCTTGACTCAGTACAGTTCGAATCAGGCGGCTCCGTCAATTCGCCGACCTGGATACGGGTTAATCTCCATGTCGAGCCGCCTCCGAATCTGATCTTCTCCGATATGACAATATCCGAAGTGACAACTTCCTCGGCCGTAATCGGGTGGAGGACGAGTCGACCGGCAAGATCGCAGGTACTGTTCGGGCCGTCGGAACTGTATGGCTACAGCACGTTCATGACTGCGACCATGAGTCTTGAGCACAGCGCCGTGATCAGCGACCTTGCCCCGGGTACGTTGTATCATATTCAGCTAGTCAGTGATCCGGGAACCGGCCCGCAACTCAGCCGTGACTCAACCTTCATGACCTCTGACATGCTGAGAGCTTCTGGCGAACCAGTCTACAACGTGTCACAACCAACGCTGATCGTGGAGAACATAATCCTTCCCAGCGGGAGTTCGAGCGGCACCCGCAGCGGTAATGGACTCAATCAGTACTTCTTCATGGTGGCGCGAGACTCGGCCATGAGCGATGTTGTCGCCGTCTCTCCCGCAATTGACGAAGAGGCAAGCGCGAAGACTTCGTGGAAGATTCCTCAGCCTCTGGAACCGCAACAGCGCTACTATTGGCAAGCCAGTGTCAACAACGTCATCTATACCGAAATTCAGTCATTTGTCGTGACCGGTGACGTTCACGCGTACCCGAACCCGTTCCGACCTCTCGAATCCCCCTCCGCCACGTTCACCGGCGTACCGTCCGGATCAAACCTGCTGATCGTAACCGTCACGGGTGAGCAGATCAAGCGCTGGACGAATAATTCCGGGCAGGACATCCTCTGGGACGGACGCAACGAAATCGGAGCGCCGGTGGCTTCAGGGACCTACTTGTGGTATGTCGAGAATAGCGAGATCAAGGGAAAGCTGATTGTGATCCGTTAGTCCGGCGAGACCAGCAGGTCCTCGCGGTGAAGATATTCCTCGATCAGATAGTAGTTCATTTGCGCTTCGAGGTTGAGGCAACTCAACTGGTCAACAGGCAACGACCCTCCATCAGATAATTCAAGAAAATGGAATGCGTCGTATTCCCGCTTATCGGTTGGTATGGCATCGAGACGCGCAGCGACTTCGCTGCGGGCAAGCGTAGTTGTGATTAAGCAGAAGATCTGTGGGCGTTCGCCTCGGAGCATCTCGCGCGCGTAGGCCAGCGGGATGACGCGTGATTCACTCGGGTTAAGACCAATCTCCTCGTTGATTTCCTGCATCATCGCTCGATGGACCATATTTTCGAGTGAGCAATAATCATCCGCGAAATCAACCAACCCTGCCACCGATGGCCCCCAGGAATGTTCAAGGCTGACCAGCTTTCCGGAACGCTGCACCTGCAGCAGGAATCGCTTCTCTCGTTCCTGAACGAGCAGATAGCCGCACACGCCAATGCAGATTGCCAGTGGGTTACTCTCGGGCAGACATGACGGACTTACTGCTTTGTAGTAGTTCCGTAAAGTGCCTCCGTGCGCATCGAACAAGTGATGCGGCAGGTCGAGGGCCAGACAGCTTACCTGTTCGGCGTAGGATGTTGCCTGGATCGTCAGCACGGCTCCGTTGCTGTCCCGCTCGAAACGGATCACTCTGACTACCAGCGGACCGTCGTAGAGACGTCCCTCTTCACGGAGTTGTCCCGCGATAATCTCAGTGAATGCTCGAATGGCCGGATCGGTCAGATGAAACTGCCCGGGATCGCAGACTATCCGCACCGAGGCTGGTGACAGGGAATCGGCGCCGAAGAAGCGAACGATGTCGAAGTAATAGCAGTCGTGCCGACGGTCCCGACCAGCCAGCCGCGACGGCTCGGCGGCAACGTCGGCGAAATGATCAGCCGCAAAGCGAGGCAGAAGGCTTTCGTCGAGATAGGTGGTCATGAGAGGAACAACAAGGCTACACCCCCAACGGCAACAAGCGCGCCGATAATCGCGCGCATGGTTACTGTCTCCTTATAGACGAGAATCACCGTCGGAATGATCAGGATCGGTGTGATCGAGTTGAGCGTCGCCGCGACTCCCGCTTCGATCCGTGAGACCGCCACGAGCGACATCCAGACACCAAGAAACGGCCCAAACACAGCACCCGCGAGTGTGAATAACATCGCCTTGCGGTTAGCGGTGTGGCTGACAGTTTCGCGAAGCTTTCCGCGCAACCCCGACATCGACCAGATCAGGAGCGTTGAGCCGAGCATGCGCGTATACGAGGCTGTCAGCGGGAAAACAGTCTCACCGGCGTGCAGCATCCCCTGCTTCGACATGACCAGGCCGGTCGCTTGAAAGAGCGCCGCCCCCAAAGCGAGAAGCAGACCTTTGGTCATCGTGCCTGAGTCCGGGTGCTCGTGGTGGAGTGCGTTGTGATTTCCGTCGCGGCGTTCCATGACCACCCATGTGATTCCCGCGACGGTAACTGCAATTCCCACCAAGTCCTGCCCCCGCAGATGTTCTCCCAGGAATATCCAGGCGATGAGCGTGGTCCAGATCGGTGTGCTCGCTGCAATCAGGGTCATGAGTCGTGGGCCGATCATGACCAGCGCCTTGAAGCCGCACCCGTCCCCTAACACCAGTCCAATCACTCCCGAGAGGGTCAGCCAGAACCACTGCTCGGGAGCCAGTCCCTGCGGGATCGGACTACCGTTGGTCAGAGTAAGGATTATGGCATAAATGGTAATCGCGAAGACCAGGCGAATCTTATTGACTGCGAACGAGCCAATCAGCTTGCCTGCTTCGGAGAAACAGACGGCCGTGAACGACCACAGAAGCGCGGTAGCGAGGGCGGCGATCTCTCCGGTGTACTGCATAGAATTACTCTTCCGGCAAGCAGCAGATCCACCCGCCGGACTGGCACCGCCAAGATATCGACAAAGTAACCGCTTGGCAATCGTCGGAGCCTGACTCTCGGAACGCATCGATTTCGCAATTCTGTCGCGGTCGTTGCATACCTTGCGCTTCTCGTTCACTCCCCTGCAATTTGACGCCCACTTCCAACTTGATGATCTGTCAGTAGATAACGGCACTGTCGGCTTTTTCCTCCTCCGGCACACCGTTTGAGCTTCCCTGTGACGGAGGTACATATGAAGAAGCATGTTCTGATATTCGTCATAGTCTCGCTCGTACTCGTGTGGTCAAGTTCAGTTCTTGCACAGCAGGACGGTATGATCCCTCGGCAAGACCGCCCTCAAGTGATCTCCGGACGAGTCACTGATACGCTGCATCAGCCGATTATTGGAGCGTCGGTTGTAGTCTGGTCCGACGGTAAGCTGATCACCGCGACCGCCTCGGACACAGAGGGGCGCTATCGCCTCTGCGTCGACTCGACGAGGCAGCTGCAGCGGACTTTGAGCGTGACCGCCGTAGGCTACAACGAACGAGAGTTGCCGCTCCGGGCAAGCTATCAACATCTCAAGCTTGATATCATCTGTGTTCCAACCGTGATCGAAGTCGGATCGATATCAGTCAGACCAGCAGGAGAAACGGTTGCGCTCGAGCAGATTCAAAAGCACTCTGATCTGACCCGTGCCGGACAACAGTCGCTGGTCCCGACAAATCCGCTCGCCGCCCTCAAGTTCCCGCAGCTGGCAAGGAACGGCCCGAGTTTGTCGTCTCAAATACGGATTGATGGTACGAGTCCCCGCTACACTCTGAATAATATCCCGATTGGGGCCGATCCGGCCCACTACGGCATGTTCGCGATTGTGCCAAGTTCGGTCGTGGAGGAGATTCGTTTTTTTCCGCAAGGGACGGCGGCTGACCTGGCGCTGCCGTCGGCTGTCGACCTGAAGACATTCGCCCCGTTCGAGAAACATCATCGAGGCGAAGCGGTGCTGTCCGCCATTGAAGCGACCGGCTCCTATTCTCTGGGAACTGAGCGTTGGTTTGCGCTTGGATCGCTTCGCAAATCGGTTCTTGATAAGCTGGTACGTCAGTTTGATATCAAGCAGAACCGCCGGGCGATCCCGCCGACCAATTTTCAGGACATCTTCCTCTCTACGGGCCTGAAGATCTCCAACCGTTACCGCCTTATTATGGATCAGTACCATGTACGCGATTACCTCGCGTACATGGCCCAATCTGAAGGAAGCTCCCCGCATCGGATCAGCACGGCGCAGGAAGCGCACGAAGACTACGTCGGTGTGCGCCTAAGCGGGCTTTATACCAACGCGCTGCTTTCGGTCAACGGTTCCGCAAAAAGTAGCCGCCGCCATTATCAGGCGATTCCGGATAATCCAGCGGACATCGGATCGATGGAGGTGTCGCTCGGCGAGAACTTCAAATCGTATCAGGTCAGTGCCCAGGCCGATCTGACTCTCGGCACAACACAACCACGTGTGGGGGGACAGCTGGAGTATGTCCCCGCCCGCACGACCGATCTCGCGCAACGTAACTGGAATTTCCTCCCCCCGTTCGCGAACACCGATAATCCGTTCGTGTACCAGTCCGCGTTGAACAGTCTTTACGGCCTCTATCACGAAACGGGAAGAGAAACAAACAGCGTCCTGCACGCATCGGTTGCGAAAACCTTCGGAAACTACACTCTCGAGAACGGCCTGCGACTGGAACGCTACTCCTCTCTTTCAAACGGAACCTGTCTTTTAAGTCGTCATCGCTTAGAGCGTCGCCTGGGGGAAAGGACCTCAGTTGAGTTGTTTCATGGCACGTTCGCCGAAAATCCGATCACTACTCTGCTGGAGCCGTTTCAGGTCATGATCCGCGCTGATGCCCGTGAGCTGTCCCCGCTCAAAACCCGTCTCACGTCGGTCACCGGAGCCTTCAGGAGCGTTCGGTTGTCGCTGTACACGAAGCTGATCTTTAATGTGCCGTCGGTTGAACCAGATTTCGAGAACACTCTCAGCGGAAACCAGTTGAATTCGCAGTTTCTACACATGCGCTCTACAGGCTCGGCATCGTTTGTTGGCGGATCGGTACGGCTCGACGCTCCACACGTGATGCGCGACGTCATGCGGTTATATATATCATACGCTTACACACGAGCCATGAAGACCGAGCACGGGGTTTCCGTCCCGTACGATCTCAACGCTCCGCACCGATTCGTCACACAATTGGACTGTCGCGTAAGCCGCGTTGTTCAAGTCGGCGGAGAAGTGCAGATTCGTTCTGGCAATCCGTACACCCCGATTCGTCCCCTGATGTTGTACAGTGAAAACCAGCAATACAACGAGCGGTATTATGTCGCGGTTCTGAAATCCGAAAACTCACAGAGCTTTCGGGCAAATGCATCCTTGAATCTGCACGCGACATTCAGCTTTGGCGGCACGGAACTGTTCCTCTCGATCGCCAACGCCACCAATCGCGCCAATCCGATTGTTCATTCGGCCTCGGGGGATATCTACGATGTCGGTCTGATGCCGAGCATCGGCGTCAGAACACAGCTCTAATCAGAGAGTGCGAGCCGGGCTGCTTGCATCTCTCACGCCACTATCACATCCGTTCCACACACCCTGCGATCAGGTCTCTCAGTTTCGGCTCCGTACGGGTCGCCGTGCCGATGACATCGTCGAGTGAGCAGGGGTGCATATTATCGGCCAGTCCCATGTCGGTGATGATCGAAAAGCCGAGCACCTGATTGCGCTGGTGATGCGCGGTGAGGACTTCAGGTACGGTCGACATTCCGACTGCATCGGCCCCGACGGTCCGAAAGAAGCGATATTCGGCCGAGGTTTCCAGGCAGGGTCCGGTCAGGCCAAGATAGACTCCCTCCTGCAGGCGCAGCTTCTGTTCGATCGCGACCTCTTTGGCCAGAGCCTTGAGTTTGAAAGTGTATGTTTCGAACATGTCCGGGAACCGATCTCCCCAGGCATTGTCGTTGGGACCGATGAGGGGATTGCCGGGGAAGAAGTTAATGTGATCATTGATGAGCATGATATCCCCGGCCTTGAAATTCGGATTCATGCCGCCGGCGGCGTTGGAAACAATCAAGGTCTCCATGCCGAGCGCCTTCATCACGCGCACCGGAAAAGCAATCTGCTGCATGGAATACCCCTCGTAAAAATGAAATCGCCCCTGCATGCAGACCACGGCCTTGCCGCGCAAATGCCCAAAGAGAAGCCGCCCCGCGTGCGATTCGACCGTAGAAAGAGGGAAGTGAGGTATCTTCTCGTAACTGACGGTTGCCGTCATTTGAATCCCGTCGACCAGCGAGCCGAGCCCGGTCCCTAAAATGATGCCGATCTTCGGTTCGAGCTTCACCTGCGATTTGATGAATCCGACCGCCTCGTTGAGCTTCTTGTGAAATTCTGCCACTCTGTCCATTGTATGATCTCCTCTTTTCTGTCGCGCCGTATATGTTCGTTGCGGTCAATGGTAACAGAAAGCGCGCAGAAAGACAATGGTGCAGAATTCCACTTGCGCTCAATCTCGCTTAACGAAAGAATAGCACCTCCCTCTCGCTCTCTCCCCTTCTCCCTGATAGGGAGAAGGTGCCCGAAGGGCGGTTGAGGGGGAGTTCTTCCTTCCACTCTGTGAGCAGATCAAATCCCGCNNAACAGAATCTCAATTTCCTCTTGACACGCGGGATGGGGGATTCGTTATAGTTGAAACAGGACGAGGGAAACAGATTGGGAGGTTTAGTGTGAAACCAAGAAGAATCGTAATCGCTGTGGTGCAGCTACTAGTGGCAATGGGTTATGTGGGCTGTTCCAGCGACCCGCCGAATAAACCAGTGGTGGAGCAGGAGCACCCGTTCTACTTCGTGAGCGACGACAACGCCTACTATCGCTTCCATCCTCTTTCAGAGCAGGTTGACACAGTAACTCTGCCCTATAAGGTGATGCAGAACATCACCGTTTCGGCCGATGGCAAGAGGCTGTACATACCCAATTCCAACTCTACGGTGGTTGTAAGCAAAGACTCGTTCCAGTTCATAACCGAGTTACCGTATCCCACACGCGGCGGGGTAGCGGTCTCACCTGATGGTAAATTGGTCGCGATACAAGGTACCGACTTGAAGATTCTTTCGACATCCGATTACTCTGTTGTGTACAGTGATACTGTTGGGGCGAGCAAGGGTATCTTCTCAGCGAATAGTAAGTCGTTCTACGGACTGGGGGGTGGTGTTGTGTTTCGGCTGGACCCGTATACGGGAGTGAAATCATTCAAAGAATCCTTTGCACCGTATGTGATCTGGACCGCTGTTCCCTCCAACGACGAATCGAAGCTGATGCTCTCGGAGAATGCATTTATCTGCACTGGACACTTTCTTGTCTACGATGTGGTGAAGGACTCGATGATCTTTGATTATCCAGTCAGTCCCGGGCCGAATAGAATTGTAGTCGCACCTGATGGGAGATATGCTTTCGTAACAATCCCGGCACAGATGCAGCAGGACTGCTATCCCCCTCCATCACTGTTCCTGATGTACGACATTGGGAATAACGTCATACACAAGGAAGTGAGCATTGAGGGACTATTTGGCGACAGTGTCTGCCGCTACTGTATCGTTGATGCCATGGCGATTTCCCCTGACAGCAAGACACTCGTGCTGTGTCCATGGCAGGGCTGGGGCGATTTCCTGATCTTTGATCTACCCACAGAAACAATCACGACGCACCATCTTCTAACCAGGCGCTGGCTGATCTCAGCAACGTGTCAAACTGCGCAGTAAGCAAAGGGAGGTAAGGAATGAGACCAAGGCTAATATTCTTGATTGTTCTTGTTATCGCATCTACGTTGGCAACTACCACACCCGCACAATTCTACTTTGCCGCGGACACGATTGTGGCATTGAAGATCGACTCCTTCAAGGTCGCCCGGTGGCCCACCATTCATGGTGGGTTTTATAATTCAACCTCATCCATGGCCAAAGGCACATCTCTCCTGCCCATATACCAATTGTAACTCGACCAGTGCCATTCACCCGGCAGCTGTACCAGTCCTCGCGTCACCGGGTTCTTGTGACAGTACTCAATCTTCTCCTTGACCGTATCAACCGTCCGGCAATTGTGATCATAGCATCGACGTTGAAACACCTGATGCTGCCGGGCTTCCTGGCCATGTCTTAGGACGTCCGGGATATCGCCATTCCAGGATTGGAGAATCCCATGTGCAGCCCGCGCCTTCATTTGCCCGATGACCAGACCCAGCTTTGCGTCGAGTGGAGGCCAAACGATCAAGTGAACGTGTTCTGGCATCAACACATAACCAAGGAGCTTCACCGACGCTTCATCCCTCAGGCGAGCGAGTTGTTGAATCATGATGTCACACGCTGCGGGTGAGTCAAAGACGCGGTACCGACGGTAGCATGAGAACGTGATGAACCGCGCCGTTCCCCAGTGATCATAATGGCGGAGCTGGGTCATTCCGGGAATCTAACGGCAGAAGAACAATTCGTCAAACCCACCATAAATGGTGGGCCACCAACGGAGACAAGCCACCCGTCAAGCCGTGCTTCGTGTTCTGAGTGCGGAAGGGCGATCTGCGGCAAGGGATGCCACTGAAGCACAAGGACAGCCGGTTCATGATGGCACAAAAAAAGGCCGGACGCGATGAGCAGATAGCGCCGGCCTCTCTTGAGCGGGTGGAAGGAAATCAGCTCTTGGCAGCTTTGTCCATTTCCTCTTCGAACTTGTGAACGACGTTGTCCAGCACCTGAGAGAGATTGTTGTTCGTGCTGGCGGCGTTGGGTGTGGTCGGTTCAGACGCGGATACGTCAAACGGGACCCCGCCTGTCTCCGTGTCGGAGCGGTGAGTCTGACTACTTGAAGTGAGCTTCACGCGTCCGGTCAGATCGCTGGGCTCCTGCTGACGATTTGTCTGCGCCGCGTGACCCCCTTCGATGGCGCTCTTTCTGTAGTTGGCCAGTGCCGCGGCTAATTCGTTGTCGACAACCGGCGGTGTTGCGGGCTGGGTATTGTCTCTGATGACACTCTTGAGAGCGCTGGCCAGATCCTGGGGCGGCTGAGCCTGGACAATCTGCCCGGCTGCATTTGCTTCTTCGGTGTGAATAGGCTCGCCGTGAGATGGTTCCGTGGCGATAGTCTCGCGCTGGTTTCCCTCGACTTCAGAAGAATCGGTGATTTCCAGACGATCGGCAGACGTCTGCGGCTGGCCCGCCTCGGCGTGGGTGATTCCCTCGATCCATTCCAGATGAGAACTGATCAGACCGCGCATCTTCGAATAATAGGACCCGCGGATTGTCTCCAGCTTTTCGATCTGTTGATCAAGCTCGTCTTTCTTATGCACCCGTGAGGCGAGGATCTGTGTCGCTTCCGAGTGCGCCTTAGCCATCAGGAGTTCCGCTTCCTTTCGGGCGTTGCTCATGGTCATGTCGGCATTGCGGCGGGCGTCGATGGCGGCATTCTTGATCGCATCCTCAAACTGCTTCAATCCGGCCAACTGAATCTTGACCGACTCGATCTCCATCGACAGCTTCAGGTTCTCCTGCTTGTGCGACTCCAGCACCGTCGCCGCCTGCTCCATAAAATTGTCGACGGCTTCCTTATCGTACCCTCGCATCTGAGTCGGAAACTCAACATTGCGAATGTCGTTCGGGGATAGTTCCATAGTATCTCTCTCTATTTAACGAACCTTGCTTTCGCGATCTCATGGACGCATAGGCATATCTGCTCCGGAAACGTTCCGAAACGGCACATCTACAGTAGTTATCGAGTTTTCAGAGGAAAAATTAACTGCGAATTCCCGAAAAAACGGGTACGGACGGCTGCGAATCGGCTGCCTGTCGGAGTCGCCCGCTCAAATGCTCTGACGTCGGCCGAAGAGAAGCGTTCCCACACGAATCATCGTCGCTCCCTCGGCAATGGCCAGGGGGTAGTCGTCGGACATCCCCATAGACAGAGTCGCGAATTGATCCCCGACAATGGCCTGCCCCCTGCGGAACGCCTCGTAGCACTGTGAGAATGCTCGTCTGACCATCTTTTCGTCATCTGAAAGGGGACCGACAGTCATTATGCCGGTAACTCTGATATACGGCAGCGCCGCGATTTCAGACAACAGGTCAGGCGCCTGTTCGGGAGATATGCCATATTTCTGTTCTTCGCCAGAGCAATTGACTTCAACATAACATTCCACCTGACGACCGAGGTCGCAGGCTCTCCGGCTGATCTCCTGCGCCAAATGAAGCGAATCGACCGACTGGATCACGTCGAATAGCTCGATCGCTTTACGCACTTTATTGGATTGCAGATGCCCGATCAGGTGGAATCGGGCGATTCGACCAAGCTCTTTGATCTTTGGTTCCGCTTCCTGAATCCGGCTTTCCCCGATGTTAGTCAATCCGGCTGAAACGGCCTGTTGTATGACCTCTGAAGAATATGTTTTGGTCACAGCGACAATCGTGATATCGCCTGCATCCCGGTGATATCGCTCACACGCCGCTTGGATACCGATCTGCAAGTCCTGAAGATTGCTGGTTATAGTCTGATCCATGCCAATTGAAAGAATGCCCGGCAGGGAATTCGAATCAACAGAAATGTTAGCATCGGAGCGGGGGAACATTCCCGATGTTAACCGGTTGAAATGCAAGGGACGTGCACGACGATCATGTCCATGTCTAACAAAGCTTTAACGAAAGGATAACCATGGAATTGGGTAACGTACGGATCAGGATCAATCAAAACGCCTCAGCCAAAATCGAATGTCTGAAGGCAGAAATCATCTTGCCCGACGGATCGGTTGTGGTTAAGGATGGCTCGTTTTCGCTCTGCCGTTGTGGCAGTTCCAGTAACAAACCGTTCTGCGACGGCGCTCACAAGACCTGCGGCTTTCAGGGGTAAACAATTAACTGACTCGCTGCCGACTTCAGGCGGGCAGTACCGCCCGTTACACCCCCATAGAACTCGGTAATTCATTGTGTAATAATTGATTACACGATTTCTATTGACATTCCGTAAGGCGTTTCGTATCATTCTTGCTTCCTGTTTGCATCGAATGTTATGTAAATTGTTGAATAATAAGGTCTTATATGCTTGGGGTCATTGGTAACAAGTTCTCAATCGGCAAAGAAACCTACCAGCCATACGCGGCTGAACTTCATTATTTCAGGATTGACAAGAAATACTGGTCGATCTGTTTCGAGCGGATAAAGCGAGCCGGATTTCGGATCATAACAACGACTATCCCCTGGAATATCCATCAGGAAGACGGCAAGTTCGTCGATTTCAGTGGTCATACCGATCCCCGCAAGGACCTGATCGTCTTTCTTGAACTGGCTCGTGAGTTTGCGTTCAAGGTCATCCTCCGCCCGGGTCCTCTCGTGTCGGCGCAGCTGCCGTACGGCGGCCTCCCGAAGGTACTCTTCAACGACATTCGCTTGTTTGCGCGCAATGCTACCGGTCAGGAGGTCAAGCTTCCCGATACTTATGGCATGGATGGCGGGTATCTCCCGAGTTATCTCCATTCCAATTTCCAGTTTCATCTGAAGAATTACTTCAAAGCGCTGATCGACACGACCAAGAATTATGTCCACCCGCGCGGACCGGTCTTCATGGTCGAATTGGATTATGAAACTTCATTCGGGCGGCTACTCGATCCCGATACCGCTGATTTCAATCCCGATGTCCTGGTGAATTCCTACCGCCCGTTTCTCGAAAACACCTATGTCGACATTAAGAAACTCAACCAGAAATACAAAGAGAAGAACGCGGGGTTTGAAGTCGTTGAACCGCCGCGAAAGTTTTCGGAGTTGAGCATAGATGAATACCCGAAGGTGCTTGACTGGTTCCGCTTTCGCGAACATGTGCTCAATAGTTATCTCGATGTACTTGAAGACACATTCAAATCCTACACCGTAGAGCCGCTCTTCTTCCGCTCGCTCTATTTTTGTCCGGGAGAACTGCTCCCCGCCTTCAGTCTCGTGCCCGAGGATCGATCGCCGTTTCTTGGTGCGAACGTGTTTCCCGAAGGAAGCTATTTCGACCTGATCACGAAAGGGCGTTTCCTGAAGGCCGAGTACGGGTTTGCCTACGCGACTTCATTTGCTTCCGGTTCGGCGGCCGCCGACCCGGCCCGCGAATCTCAGATGGCCCCGATTACCGAGTCTCGCCGCCGGTTCTACTACACCGCGGGGCTGGCCGCCGGTTTCAAGGGAATGAACCATTACATGTTCGTGGATCGGGCGCATTGGTACGGTGCGCCGCTTCATAGTGACGGAACGGTTTCGGCCGGTTTTGAAGTCGCGAAGAACTTCAATCAGGCCATCTCAACGATCGGTTTTGATAATATGGAACCGAAGATCGACATCGCCGTCCTGATCAATCGGATGTACTACTGGCTCCGCCGCACATCCAGCCCCAAGGAGTTCACGTATGTCAAGCGGCTCCTGGATGAATCGACCGTAGGCTTTTGCCGCGATCTGATGCGGCTCAAGCACCACTACGGAATCCGCGAGAACCGCGACTTCAGCACCTTCAAACAATATAAGATGCTGTTTGTCCCATCGACCGAAATCATGCCCGAAAAGGACCAGGAGGCACTCGTCGAACTGGCCAAAAGCGGCGTGACCATCATCATGTGCGGTCTCATGCCACGACTCGACGAACATCTCAAGGAGTGTCATGTCCTGAGCAACCACTTCCGCATTAAGACCTCCGAGGATTACCACATCGGGAACATCAGTCACAAGACGGGCGCCTTCCCGACCTATATCTACGGCTCGATCCGCCCCTCCGACGACGGTAAGACCAAGCGGATTGTCACCGAGGGAACGAAAGTGGTCGGCGTCTGCTCAAGTCGGTTCAAAGGGACGCTGTACCTGTTCACGTTCGATGTCTCTTCGGGCGGCAATCATCAGAAACTGTCATTCCTTGACAGTATCCTGACTTCCGAGAAGATCGTGCCGCATGTCTACTGCAGCGATCCGTCGGTGGATGTTTCGTTCCAGATGGGGGATAAAAAAGGGCTCCTGCTGATCGTGGTCCCACCCCCCGGGGAATTGTCGGATGGCTTCGAGCAGAATAAGCCGGAGATCATCGTGAAGATCGACCTGAAGGAGGCCGGATTCAGCGCCGCCCAGTTCAAAATGACCGACATGTTCGGAGGAGAGACGGCGCAAGTAATCAAGATGACCGCCAAGGAACTCAAAGAGGGGATTCCGCTCAAGGTCTCCTTCCCTGACGGATTGATCTACGTTATCGAGAAGCGTTAGCTCGTCGTTGTCGACACACAATGCCCGCACCTTCCCCTTCTCCCCGCTGGGGAGAAGGTGCCCAAAGGGCGGTTGAGGGGGAGAGCTTTCGAGAATATCTCCTTTCCCATGCACGGGAGAGGGTGGCGCGAAGCGACGGGGAAGTTCTTCGACAAGCCCTAAACCGTGGGGAACCCAGCCAAAAGTATCCACTGTACTATTTGCCGAACCTTCACTATCTATTCTCACAGCACGAGATCTTATGACGGAAAACGACAAGAAACAGCGAATGCTTGAACTGTTCTCCTGCATCCAAGCAGAGGCGGAAAAGCATGCAGTACGTGTTTCCGAATCGAGCATCACGTTCTCGAATTTGTTGTCGCTAGAAACGGGGCCATCGGTCGGGTGGCCCACCATTTATGGTGGGTTTCATAATTCCACATCATCCATGGCCAAGGGCACATCTCTTCTTCCCATGTACCAATTGTAACTCGACCAGTGCCATTCACCGGGCAGCTGTACCAGTCCCCGCGTCACCGGGTTCTTGTGACAGTACTCAATCTTTTCCCTGACCGTGTCGACTGTCCGGCAATTGTGATCATAGCATCGACGTTGAAACACCTGATGCTGCCGGGCTTCCTGGCCATGTCTTAGGACGTCCGGGATATCGCCATTCCAGGATTGGAGAATCCCATGTGCAGCCCGCGCCTTCATTTGCCCGATGACCAGACCCAGCTTTGCGTCGAGTGGAGGCCAAACGATCAAGTGAACGTGTTCTGGCATCAACACATAACCAAGGAGCTTCACCGACGCTTCATCCCTCAGGCGAGCGAGTTGTTGAATCATGATGTCACACGCTGCGGGTGAGTCAAAGACGCGGTACCGACGGTAGCATGAGAACGTGATGAACCGCGCCGTTCCCCAGTGATCATAATGGCGGAGCTGGGTCATTCCGGGAATCTAACGGCAGAAGAACAGTTCGTCAAACCCACCATAAATGGTGGGCCACCCAGACTTCTCCCCAGCGAGGAGAAGGGGTGGTCACGAGTTGCTCTACGAAGGTTCTTCTACGGACCCTTCACGAGTGGGTGATCCGGTTAAGCAAGTCGATGACAGTGCCGAGCTTGAACGGCTTCTGCAGGTAGCTGTCGTACGAATCCCCTCTCCGCACAGCAGATGGGATCGGTTCTCGATCGGCTCCCATCAGGATCACGCTTGTTTCTGGATAGGATTCCTTGATGCGTCGACTGAGTTCGAGCGGGTCGTGATCGCCGGATCGGGTGTCAGCGATCACCACGTCAAAGTGTCCGTTCTCCATTTCATGGAGCGCCTCCCGCTGGTCGATTGCAGCGAAGGGGATATAGTGGCTGATATTCAGGGCTTCGGCCAGCGATACACGAATGGCATCGTCACGATCGACAACCAGCACTTTGCGCGCGGAGTGGAGTCGACTCTTATTGGAACGTGACAGCGTCGCCTCGATCAGTTCCTCGATGTGTGCGATGCGAAACGGTTTGGTCAACAGACCGTCGGGGGC
>CXWL01004246.1_pt1 | contig 19311 bp, 20 predicted proteins | sample 590931 | NCBI WGS metagenome assembly CXWL01 (sample SAMEA3498368, study PRJEB10139) | groundwater metagenome | biome: water well; material: biofilm material | place: Germany | collected 2015-04-27 | reverse complement strand
AATCCCAAGCCTATCTCAGAGGCTCTTTTTTGAAAACTCATCTACAAACTTTTAGCGCACCCTTCTTGTATAATAAGCCTTCTGCATCAGTAAGTACAAGTAGCCGCAGAACACACAGAGTTTTTTGAAAAAATTCTTTAAAGCCCTGCTTTTTCTCTGCGGTCTCTGTGGTGAAAAGGATTTTTGCAAGAAGTCAAATGACTATGCTCGTTATTTGTCCGAGGTGGAGGTTTTATGAAGCTTGAAGTTAGTGAACTTGAAAACGGAATTCGCGTGATTGCCTTGAAAGGCAGCCTGGACAGTAATGGGGTATATAGTGTGGAGGTGGATCTTATCCGCCATTGTGCGGCAGGCAACCTGAATGTGCTGGTGGATCTTTCCAAGGTGAGGTACATTTCTTCCATCGGAATTCCGATGTTGATCCATGCCGCGAGATTGGTGATGAAGCGCGGCGGGAAAATGGCATTACTCAATCCCCAGCGGAATGTGTTGGAGGTGTTGGAGTTGGTGGGGGCTTCACAGATTATCCCGATCTTTTACGATCTGGCGGCTGCGAAGGCCGGGATGTAACTATATTTACCCCGTAATTTATTCCGCCGCGCTGTACAACCGCCTGTAAACGATGTAGATTTCATAAATGTTGCGGATGTAGTTGCGTGTCTCTTCAAATCGCACGGATTCAAGGAACAGGTCGGGGTCGTCACCTGCAAGATTCTTCCATTCCAGCGAGTTGCCGGGGCCGCCGTTGTACGCGGCGAGCGCGGCGTACAAATCTCCATTGAACAGCCTGAGATTGTTCGCAAGATAATGCACGCCAAACTGAACGCTGACAGAAGGGCGGTACAGATCGTCATCCGTATAATTGGGCGGTTCGCCGAGCTCGGATGCGATCTGAGCGCCAGTCGTTGGGATGATCTGCATCAACCCGCGCGCACCCGCGCTTGAGCTGACAAATCCCTCGAACAAACTTTCCTGCCTGATGACGCTGAACGTGAACAGTGGGTCAAGCCCGTTTTTCTGCGACTCGGGAATCACAAGGTCTGAGTAATACAGCCCGTACCTGATGCGGCTGAAATAGGGTGGAGCCATCATCGATTCGGTGTGCTCGTCCAACCCAGCCAGCGTCAACACCTGGCGCGCCGCAAAAATGGCAGAGCGATACAGGCCCAGTTCCGTCAAGTAATTTGCCAGGCGGTAACTGCCAACCGCATCCTGCTTTATTTCCAGTTCTGTACGCAGGCTTTCAAATTCGAGGCGCGCTTTTTCGGGTAAACCCAAATCCCAATACTCTTTGCCGCGGATCACGCGTTCATCCGAGCCAAGCGCCCCCAAACCGCTCAAGTCGGTTTCAGGCGCGAGATTGAAAGTCAAGCGGATCCAGGCGTCCGCATCCCTGCGTTCGGCGGCCAGGTCAGGTGTGAAATTGGTTGAAGAAGCCGCGGTAAAGGGCGCGCGCTCGCTGAGCAGGTCTCTGGCTCGCTCGCTGTAATAACCGCCCGAGTCGAGGTTTTGCCCAGTGCGCCAGGCAGTCAGTGCGGCTTCGTTGTCCCCAATTTTTTGCTGTGATTTCCCGATCCATAAATAGGCGCGCGCCTGGTTCGTTGCAGAAAGTGACAGGCTGCGGCCGCGCTCAAACGAGTCGAGCGCCGATGTGAAATTTCCCTGGCGGTAATAAATGACGCCCATCAGAAAAACCGCATCCGAAGCCTGTGTTGTACCCGGGTATTCATTTGCAACCCGCGCCCAGGTTTCCACGGCTTTATCATATTGCCCGCCGCGCTCGTAAATGCGCGCCGCGCTCATCAAGTAGTCTGTGGAAAGCGTGGTGTTCGGAACCGCCGTTACAAAACCCAAAAGCGTTTGCGCCGCTGTTGAATAATCTCCCTTTTGAGCCCATTCGATGAAGGCTTTTTCGCCCCAGGCATCGCCCCAATTTGGGTGAGATGGATAACCCGCAATGAAAGTTGCATAATCCTGCAAGGCTTCATCGTAAAAACTTAAGCTGCGGCGCGATTGCGCCCGGTAGTAGTAGGCAGTCCCGTCATTGTCAACAGGGTTGGTCTCGAGGTATCTGTCAAACGCGGCAATCGCAACTACGTACTGCCCTGCAAAAAAATCCACCAGGCCGCGATCCAACTCGCTGACTGCGCCGCCCGCATCCAACAGCGCAATCAGGCTGAGATACGAATAAAAGGACAGCGGATAATTTTCCACAGCGAGACGGAATTTCCCCAGCGCCGCTTCATTCTGACCCTGGGCCTGATACACCAACCCAGACTCGTACGCCGCCTGAGCCTTGATGTAATCGTTCGGCGCGCGCGCTGTGATGCCGTCGTACAAGGCCAGCGCGGAATCATAATCCCCCATTTGCGTATGCGTGGATGTAACCTTGAAGTCAACCTCAAGATCGTCCCCAAGCGCGGGGGCTTGGATGGCAGCGGTGTATGCGGCTAAAGCCGCCGAATAATTATTTGCGCTGTAAAGCGCATCGCCGCGCAGTTCCTGCACGTAGGCATCCAGGTAGCCGGGACGCATCACAAGATATGTTTGCCATGAGTCCGCGGCAGGTGAGTAATTCTCGAGGCGGTAAAACACAAAGCCTTGCAGAAAATATGCCTGCCCGAGATACGGGGAATCTGGATATTCAGTGATCAGCGTTTGCAGGGCGGTGAGGGTTTCGTTGTACCGCTCGCTTTCAAAATAGATGCGTGCCTCTCCCCATTTGGCGGATGCGCGCAGTAATGGATCGGGCGAATCCTGAAGAACGATTTGATAATCCAGCAGCGCGGCATCATAATCACCATTGAAGAAAGCCTTATCGCCTACATTCACGCGGGCAGAAATGAGCGGGGTGGGAGTGATGGTTGGAGTCAACGTCGCTGCGGGCGTGGGGGATAGGCTTGGGGTCACCGTCCAGCCTGGGGGGAAGGTGGGAATGTTCGGGAGGATGGAACAGCCTGCAATGGAAAGAACAAGCCAAAGGTTAAGAAGGAGGCGCTGGTATTTCTTCATCCTATTTTTATACTTTCAAAAGACGGCAGCGTCAAGCAAGGTTGTCTTCGAGTTGTGTGTGATATATAATCGCCCCAGCCTCATAAAATTAGACAATATCGGAAATAACATACAGACACCGTCCCGACACTTGCGCCGCGCGCTAGTGCGGTGAGGTTTATTTCGAGTAATTTGAGCGTTTGACGACAACCTTCGGGACGTTTTTTCTAATTACCGATAAAGTCCATTAGAATAACGAATGGAATTCATGTTAAATTTTTCTGCAACCATAAACGAAACAGACTTGCGCCTTGCAATTGTTGAATGCGGGCGCATTGCCTACGAGCGCCATTTGATGACGTCCAACGACGGCAATATTTCCGTACGAATGGAAAACGGAAACGTACTCATCACTCCCTCTGGAATTTCAAAGGGACGCTTGAGCGCGAGCGATATGCTGGTTGTTGATCTGGATGGCAATATTATTTCTTCAAGACCAGACCGCAAGCCGTCCTCCGAAACGCCCATGCACCTTGAAGTGTATAAGTATCGCGAAGATGTGCGCGCAGTGGTGCATGCCCATCCCATTTTTGCGACCACGCTCACTGTAGCGGATCTGGAATTTCCCGTGGATGTGCTTCCCGAAGTTTTACTTACTTTGGGTGATGTACCCACTACAGAATATGCCACGCCCGCCTCCCATGAAGACGCCGTGGTCATTCGTCCGTTTTTAAAGACGCACAACGCCATGCTGCTGCGTCAACATGGCAGCCTTACCTACGGAAAAAATCTCGATGAAGCGCTCATCCATTTGGAACGCATCGAGCACGTCTCTGAAATTTACTGGCGCGCAAAAATGCTTGGCGAAGTGAAACGCATCCCAGCGGAGGCGCAGGCGAAGTTGATTGCATTGCGCGAAAAATATTTTAAGAGGTAAACCATGCGAACTGTTTTTTGGGAAAACAACGAACTGAAAATGATAGACCAGCGCATCCTGCCCGCGCGTTTTGAAATCCTCGCCTATCGCGGGCATAAAGAAGTTGCACAAGCAATCACGGATATGGTTGTGCGTGGCGCGCCCGCCATTGGAGCCGCTGCCGCTTTTGGCCTTGCCCTCGCTGGATATGAATCCGCCTCCTCCTCAACTTCAGGCCTGCTCGCTGACCTAGCGGCAGCTTCCGCCACTTTGAAAGCGGCGCGTCCCACGGCAGTGAACCTTGCCTGGGCGGTGGATAGAGTATTGCGTGTTGCGTATTCCGTAAATAGTTCGGCAGATGATGTACGGGCTGTTGTGTTGAATGAGGCCCAAAAACTCGCTGATGAAGATGTCGAAATCAACAAACGCATGGCAGAGCATGGCGCGGCGCTCGTCAATGACGGTGATACGATCATCCATCATTGCAACACAGGCGCGCTCGCCACAGTGGACTGGGGAACCGCGCTTGGCGTCATCCGCACGGCGCACGAGCAGGGAAAAAAGATTCACGTCTTCGTAGATGAAACCCGTCCGCGCTTGCAGGGCGCGCGCCTGACGGCTTGGGAGTTGGAACAATACGGAATTCCGTATGAGATCATCAGCGACAACACAGCGGGATATTTTTTGAAAGCTGGCAAAGTGCAGAAGTGCTTTGTCGGGTCTGACCGCACCGCCGCAAATGGGGATGTGGCGAATAAGATCGGCACGTACATGCTGGCGCTGGCTGCTTTCGATAACGGCATCCCGTTTTATCCCGTTGTGCCAACCTCCACCATTGACCTGTCTCTCGCACATGGAGATTTGATTCCAATCGAGGAACGCAATCCGCAGGAAGTGCTTGGCCTGGAGTTTGAAGGTCAGCGTGTTGCGCCGCAAAATGCCAAAGCCCGCAACATTGCCTTTGATGTGACGCCGAATAGATTAGTGACGGGAATTGTGACCGAGAACGGAGTTGCGTATCCGCCGTTTGAGGTAAATCTCAGAAAGGTTGTAAAGTAGAGAAAAGCGTTGTATAGTTATTCTCATCAGTTGTGTTTTGAGAGGTGTCTTATGCTGCAAACTATTGAAGCGATAATTGACGAAAATGGGGTTTTGCGAATGCTCGAACCTATGGATTTGCCGAAATTGCGGCGGGTCATTGTTACGATTCTTAATGAAGAGCCGACAGAGGAGTCACTCAATCGGGCAATCCGCAATCAGAAAATTGCGCTGATGGAACAACAGCAGGCGAAAGGGTATGCCAATTTTCCTTTAAAAAAAGATGAGGCAGGCGAATGGGAGTCTGAACAGGAATGGGGGAAAAGTTGAATCAGGGCGATATTTACTGGTATAGATTTCGCGCTCCTGACAAGCGCCGCCCCGTCTTGCTTTTAACGAGAACTTCCGCCATCCCATTGTTAACGGGAATCACAGTTGCGCCGCTTACAACTACAATCCGCGATATTCCTTCCGAAGTCCTTTTGACGCCAGAAGAAGATGGCGTGCCCGAAATTTGCGATGTCAACACGGACAATATTCAAACCATACAAAAAGAGAATTTAGAATCGTTTATCACGCAATTGTCACCGCCAAGAATTCGCGAAATCCTTGGCGCTGTACGGTTTTCCCTGGGATTTGATACTTTTGAATAATTCGACGTGACTTCCAAATTCTCTATGTGAAAAATTGCCAGTTTAAAAACTTTACATTCATAAAACCACGTGATAAACTTTTCACCGCTCGATTAACTATGGCGCACTCGCAAGAGTGCGCCATTTACTGCGACAAGGAATAACTATGGATATTTTGCTCACTGGCTCCGTTGCGTACGATTACCTGATGACTTTCCCCGGCCAATTCAAGGAACAAATTCTTCCCGAACGTTTGGCTTCCATTAGCCTTTCTTTTTTGGTTGATTCGATGTCCAAGCAGCGCGGCGGCATTGCTCCGAACATTGCCTACACCATGGCCTTGCTTGGTCAAAAACCGCGCGTGATGGCAACCGTCGGCGAGGATTTTGGCGATTACCGCGCCTGGCTGGATTCAAAAGGCGTGGATACATCCCTGATGAAAGTTGTCCCTGGCGTTTTCACCGCCTCGTTCTTTGCCACGACCGATCATGATTCTGCTCAAATTGCTTCTTTCTACCCTGGGGCAATGGCATACTCTGCGACACAATCCATCAAGGAATTGCCGAACAGGCCAGACCTTGTGATCGTTTCACCGAGCGCGCCGGATGCCATGATGAAATTCCCTGCCGAATGCCGCGAACTGGGAATCAAATATTTGTATGACCCCAGCCAGCAAGTCCTGCGCCTCGAAGGCGCAGAACTTGCGCGAGACATGGAAGGCGCATACTTCCTGTTCTGCAATGATTACGAATTCGGCTTGATCTCGAAGAAGACAGGCTGGAGTCTGGATCAGATATTGGAACACGTGAAGGTGCTGGTCATCACACGCGGCAAGGATGGCGCTGACCTGTACTCGGATGGAGACTCGGTTCATATTCCCACCGTTCCTGAAGATGAAGTGGTGGACCCCACTGGCGTAGGGGATGCCTTCCGCGGCGGGTTCCTGGCAGGCTATGCCCACGGCTTTGATTGGAAATTGTGCGGCGAGATCGGTTCGCTTTCCGCAGTATATTGCCTCGAGCAGCGCGGCACACAGAACCATGACTACACTGCCGCAGATTTTATAAAACGTTTTCGCCAGCACTTTAACGATGACGGCAGGCTGGATGTTTTTCTCAAGTAAAATAAGCACAATTGATGGATATAAACAAAGGAGAAATAAATAAATGAGTAATTATGATGTGAAAGATCTGGCACAAGCCGAGGGCGGCCGCCGCCGTATTGATTGGGCGGAACGCGAAATGCCCGTCCTTCGTTCCATTCGCGAGCGCTTCAAGAAAGAGAAGCCCCTCAAAGGACTGCGCCTTTCCTGCTGTTTGCATGTCACCACCGAAACCGCGAACCTGATGATCACCCTGCAAGAGGGCGGCGCGGATATCGTCCTCACCGCTTCGAATCCTCTTTCCACGCAGGATGATGTCGCTGCCGCGTTGGTAAACCAGTTTGAGATTCCCGTTTATGCGATCAAAGGCGAGGACAAGGTCACTTACTTCAAACATATCCGCGCCGCGTTGGAGCACATGCCCCACATGACGCAGGATGATGGCGCTGACCTTGTTTCATCCCTGTTCTTCATCGAGATGGGGCGCTTTGAAAAACTTGAGCCTTCCCTCGCTGCATGGGCGCAGAGTTTGAGCGACGCAGAACGCAAGCAAATGCTTGCGAACGTCATTGGTGGCACCGAAGAGACTACCACGGGCGTGATCCGCTTGAAGGCGATGGAAGCTGACAAAGTTTTGAAATTCCCCGTCATCGCTGTGAACGATGCGTTGACCAAGCACTTGTTCGATAACCGCTACGGCACGGGCCAATCCACCGTGGACGGCATCATTCGCGCCACCAACGTGCTGTTGGCTGGTAAGAACTTCGTTGTCGCTGGCTACGGCTGGTGTGGACGTGGTCTCGCATCCCGCGCACGCGGCATGGGCGCTCAGGTGATCGTCACCGAGATCGACCCCATGAAGGCGCTCGAAGCGGTCATGGACGGCTTCCAGGTGATGCCGATGATCGATGCCTCCAAGATCGGCGACATCTTCTGCACCGTGACAGGTGATTTGAACGTGATCGATAAGAAGCATTTTGAAGTGATGAAAGACGGTGCGCTCGTTGCCAACTCCGGTCATTTCAATGTGGAGATCAATATCCCTTCCCTCGCCGCAATGAGCGTTGGCGAACCGAACCGTGTCCGCCCGTTTGTTGAACAATACACTACCAAGGACGGACGCAAGATCAATATCCTCGGCGAAGGCCGCTTGATCAACCTCGCTTCCGCCGAAGGGCATCCTGCTTCCGTGATGGACATGTCCTTCGCCAACCAGGCTCTATCCGCCGAGTACATGGCGAAGAACGCAGACAAGCTCGAGAAGAAGGTCTACTCCGTACCGGTTGACATTGATAACGAGATCGCCCGCCTCAAGCTCGAAGCGATGGGCATCAAGATCGACATCCTCACCCCAGAACAGTTGCACTATTTGAATTCGTGGGAAGAGGGAACCTAGTTCGATTTACGATTTGGGATTTTCGATTAACGATTGGCCTCGCGAAGAAATTCGCGGGGCTTTTTTTGTAAATTTAGCGCTGCCGTTTCAGGCGGGAATGAATTTCAAACGACAAACCTTTTGCCGCATCTGTGGCAGATTTTTTAGTTGGCGGCGGTTTTCCCGTTAAAAACGGTGGCGCTCGAAAGGTTCTTTTCGCACAGGCCTTTCCACTCTTCGATGGAGAGGGTCTCTGCTCTTCGCATAAAGTCTATGCCTGCGGAGGTGAGCAATGCTTCGGCGGTTTGCGGCGAAACATGCAGGCCTGATGAGAGCGAATTTCGGAGGGTTTTGCGTTTTTGGCCGAAGCCCGCTTTGATGAGTTTGAAGAATGCGTTTAATAAATTTTCAGGGATGAGCGGTTCGGGGTAAATATCAATTCGCAAAACGGCAGAGTCAACTTTTGGGGCGGGGTAAAATGCGCCAGCGGGGATTTTGGCGGCGATGCTGGGACTGCCGTAGACTTGCACGCTCAATGCCAGCAGACTTAAATCCCCTGGCTTGGCGCAGATGCGTTCGGCAACTTCCTTTTGGATGGTGAGTACCACGCGGCGGGGTTTGATATCCCCTTCGAGCAGGTGACGGATAATGGAAGATGTGATGTTGTATGGAATATTCGCGGCGACGATGTAATTGGGCTGGTCCATTAATTCTGAAATGGATAGCTTGAGAATATCGCCATGCACAACGCGCACGTTCTGATAAGGCGAGAGAACTGCCGCTAGCGGGGCAAGCAGGCCACGGTCCAGTTCGACCGCTGTCACTTTTCGGGCAGAAACAGCCAGATAGCGTGTGAGACTGCCGAGGCCGGGACCAATTTCCAAAACACAGTCATCTTCCAAAATTTCTGCGGCGTCGGCAATTTTTTGAAGCGCGGATTCATCCTGCAAAAAATTTTGGCCGAGGGCCTTATCGGCGCGCAGGCCATAGCGTTTGAGAACGGCGGCGGCGTCGAGCGGGGGAATGGATTTGTATTTCATTCGCAGACCACTGCGGAATCTTCATCGTCGGTAGAGATGCCCAGAATGGGCCATGTGCCCGCGTGGAATTGACCGACGTAATCGCGGAGGATGCTGAAGTCGGCGGCGAGGATGGAGATGCGTTTGTTGAAGACGGGGTCGAACTCGCGGGTTTGGGTGAAAAGTTCTTCCGGGAAGCTGGTGAAGGCGATGTTCTGGGGGGGGAGTCTTGTGCCGAGACATGCCAGTTGCGAAATTTGCTCGGGCGTGAAATCGGTGCGGATGTTGTCTTTGAATGATTCGATCAATTCAGGGATTTGGGTGATCACGCCTGGGCTGGTGAGTTTTTTACGCAATCCGCACAGGATAATGTTTTGGTTGTCTGCGCGTTCAAAGCTCCCGCCTTCGCGATTGCGCGCCACTTTAAGGGCTTCCGCTCCGCCGAGGTGGTGTGCGCCAATGGATAGGTCGGTACTGCGGGAGGCTTCCTCGCTGGCGATGTTCACGTCGATGCCGCCGAGGGCGTTGATGATGTTTTCAAACGTGCGCATGTTGATGGAAACATAGCGCTCGGTTTGCGCGCCGAAATTTTTGTTCAGGGTAAGCGCCAGCAGGCCGGGGCCTGCGCTGGGGTCGTCCCAATATTTGAAGCCGGGCTGGCCGTAGAGATAGGCCTGGTTGAGTTTTTCGTGATCCTGCCCATCAAGATTATCCGAAATGTGTGGAATTTCAACCCACAAATCACGCGGGAATTCGAGCACGGTTAATTTTGGGGTGACAAAATCCACGCGCACAATGCGGATCGCGTCTGCGAGGCCGTAGGTGTAATTGTCTCCGCGTGTGTCTGCGCCAACGACGAGGATGTTCATAATGTTCGGCCCGCCGCACATGGCAGACGGTGTGGCGGTGGGGAAGGATACGGTGGGAGCAAAGGTCACCAGCCCGGCGGGTGTGGGCGATGGGCCGGGAGAGACTGTCCACGTGGGGGGCAGGGATTGTTCGCCGATTGGCAGCGCGGCCCCAAGCGGCTGGGAGGCAAATGCCTGGTAACGTGAATAGGTGAAATATCCAAGCCCAACGAGAAGCGCGCAGGCAATGATCGAAAGCAGGGTGATGATGTATTTTTGGGATTGGGTCATTTTATTTTAGTCACTCACCTTAGGCGATTTTGAGAAAAAGTGATGTCGTTCCCCATTCGGGGACGACATACCATTATTGCGTAAGGTGAGTTAGTCAATTTGTTTTTCGTCATTCGGGAAGACGAGATGGTTATTTCAAGAAATATGGAATTTCAGCAGGGGCGGGCGCGAGGAAGTAGACCGTCACCCAGCCGGAGAGTCCGCCGATGGCATTGTCGTTGTAGCCAAGATCGATCCATTTTGTGCGCGGCACGCCGAACGCCGTTTCGATGATCGGCCCGCCGCCTGTGTCGCCGATGGTGGCCGCGCCGTAGCCGGGAATATACACTTTCATGCCAGCCAGGTACGAATAGATCGAATAATCCACTGCCACAATGCCATAGCCTGCGGGCGCGCCGCTGGCAGTTCCGTACGAGCATCCGCCCGTGCCTGAATTGCAAGGCGAATACCAGGACGCGTACATTTCTGTGGCGAACCAATATTCGTAAGGGATGTTGCCGCCCACCGGCGCAAGCACAATTTTTGTTCCGCTTGCCACGATCTGTTTCTGCGGCTCGCGCAACACGATTTCATCCTCCGTTGCGCGGCTTACTTCAATTCCATTTTCATAGCGGATTCGCGTCCGCGCCATCGCAATCCCCTCCACGCCGGGCTGGATGATCTCCTCCTGCCCAAACGGCACATCCACTGAATCAACTGCTTGCTTTTCAAACGGGATGGACTCCAAGGCCATGCTGATGGATTCGTAGACTCGTGTCACGCGGACTTGCCCATCTGCGGGCAGCGCTTCGCTCTCAAGCGGACGGCTGGTATCCAACCCTGTCAGCGGAATCCCAGCCTCGGCAAGGGCAGCGCCAACCGTCCCTGCGGCAGAGCGGATGTTGATCACATCCTCGCCAGAAGTAATGACTAAATCCCGCGCAGGAGAATAGGTCACAGTCATCGAGTCGGTGACGGCAGTTTCAGCGGGCGGGTTGATATTGTCTTTCACGTTGAGCGAAAAACCTGCTTCGCTCAAAGCCTCTCCCACTGTCAGCGCGGAAGTTTGAAGGGGTTGCCCGCCCTGCGGAGTGACGAGGGTGAGCGCCACCGCGCGGCGCAATTGTAATTGGATGGCATTCTTCGCTGTGATGGTTTGATCCAACGCAAAGGGAATGCCGTTCACGAATACGCGGTCTGGGGCTTGCGGCGTGATGCCCGCCTCCGTCAGAATCAACAGAGGCGTTCTCAGGCTGGAGTTGAGGGTGAGGATCGTCTCGCCGTCGATGATTGTGACGGATTGGGGAGTATTTGGCTGACACGCGCACAAAAAGAGAATCAGTGTAAGCGCCAGCCAGCGAAGCGGTTTCATGGATGTAATTATAAACCAGTGTCTTGGTGACTTAAATTATTTGGACGCAAAGGTTGTCAACATCGTAAGCTCAAGCCGCCAAGTCGTCAAGAATTTAATTTCTTTGCGTCTCTGCGTCTTTGCGTTAAATAATGCAAAATCGGGAGATTTTACAGCCCGGGCGTAGTCTCGTAAATAATCATTTACAATGGAGATATGCAAAAGCCATTGATCACCAGCACAAGCAATTCACTGATTAAGCAGGCGCGCGCTTTGCGCCAGAAGAAGGCGCGCAATGAAAGCGGGTTATTTCTCGTGGAAGGGATTCACCACGTTGGCGAAGTGGTGGAAGCGGGTTGGGAGGTGGAAACGATCCTGTATTCATCGGGAGCGCTGACCAGTCCCTTTGCGCATGAATTGATCTCGCGCTTCTCTTTCAAGCCCCAGCCTGTTACTGCGCAAGTGATGGAATCATTGGCAGACAAGGAAAACCCTCAGGGGATTATTGCCATCGTCCGCCAAAAGAAAAGCCAACTCAAGGATGTGAAGCCGTTCAAGCGCGCGGTTGCGCTTGTCTCTCCGCAGGACCCTGGCAATGTCGGGACGATCTTGCGCACATTGGATGCAGTCGGCGTGGACGCGCTCTTCCTGCTCGGCGGCGGCGTGGAGCTGTACCATCCCTCCGTGATCCGCGCCAGCATGGGGACGTTATTCTGGAAGCCTGTNNAGGTGGATTATCAAACCCTTGTACCGCAAATCCCCTGGGTGTTGGTGTTGGGCAACGAGCAAAAGGGACTTTCTCAAGAGCAAACCGCCGTTTGTGATGTGACCTTGTCCATGCCCATGCAGGGACGTGTCAGCTCGCTCAACCTGGCCGTGGCGGCGGGCGTTTTGTTGTATCAACTGGCTAAATAATTTTTTCTGATCGCGATCAGGATTCCAAAAATTATCATGTCGATCACGAGAGTGATAAGGTCATATATTCCGAACTCATCGGTCACAGTTAAAATGATGTTGATGCTTATCACCGCGAGCGCCACAAAATAATAATATTTCCCTCCTTTGCCAAGCCCAAACCCGCTCCACACCATGGCCGCGGCGTTCCCGAACATCAGCGCGGCAATGCCCCCCATGATAACGACAAGTTCCGGGCTGTCATTTGACATTCGGATCAGACTTGCAACGCCGATTGCCAGCCAAATGATGGCATTCAAATAAAACAATGATTGCGCCGCTTTGATCAAATTCGGGAGTTTTGATGAGGCNNGTAGGAATGAAGCGAAGGCGCCCTGAGCTGTGTCGAAGGATTAGAACTCATCCTCGTCTTCGAGCCATTCATCATCATCTTCATCGGATTCCTCATCTTCCCATTCTGCTGATTCTTCATCTTCGTCCCAGTCATCCGCTTTAACAACGGCGGCGTCTGAGGGGGAATAGGTGGCGCAGCCGGTGTCCGGGTCCAACTCCACTGCGGCGGCGGAACAATATCCTTCATCGACGAACACACAATCTACATAGTGACATTTAATACGGGGCATATTTCACTTCCTCCTAAGATTGGGGGTTTTTGATCAGGCGAATGACGGCAAGGATGAAAATGAGCGTCATTGCAACCTGTGATGTGACACAGAAAGGGCAGATGGCTTTCAATAGTGCGATCTCCACATAGATCAGCCAGACAGTAAAAATAAAACCTGTCAGCGCCATGCCGAAGATCATCAGCGTGCCGTTCTGCCTGAAGAACGAATTGCGCTTCTCGAACAAAAGCGTCCCGAGGATCGCCGCGTATCCAAGAATGCCAATGGCCGCCACGGGGAAATTATTCACTGACGCATAGCGGCTGGCATTCACGGTGGAGCAATCGCCGGAACCCAGGCACATGCTTTCATTGGATGTGACCTTGTAAATGGTCATATAAATCGAAACAAGCAAGCCGACGATCACAAGCGCAAGCGATGCGCGATACAGCCATTTATCCATGCTTCCTCACAGTAGTAAAGCCTCTATTTCCTGACCAGCAGGCACGCATTTTACACCAGCGGGGATAATAAGTAAAGCATCCGCCTGCACCAACGAAAGCAGATTTCCAGACCCCTGATGTCCCGTCAGGCGGGCGATTTGGATGCCGTTCTCTTCACGGATTTTTGCCCGCAGATAACTTTCCCGTCCATCAGACTCGATCTCTTCCGCGCTTCTCACTTTAATCCTGCGCCTGCCTCCGTCCAATTGACCGCTCAACCGCTCGAGCACGGGACGCACAAAAACCTCGAACCCCACGAATGCTGAAACAGGGTTGCCCGGCAAACCGATGAATTGCTTATCGAGATATTTTCCGAAAGCAAGCGGCTTGCCCGGGCGCATGTTGACCCGCCAAAAATTTAATGAGCCATTGGCTTCGACAACTTCCTTCACGTAGTCAAACGCGCCCACGCTCACCCCCGCAGACGAGAGAATGAAATCCGCATCCTCGCGGATTGCTTTTTGGAAAAGCGCCTCCACCGATTCGCGGGTATCTTTTGCCACGCCCAGCCGCAGAACTTCACCGCCCGCGCTCTCGATGGACGCCGCCAGCGTGTACGAATTCGAATCGCGGATCTTGCCTGATTCAAGCGGAGCGTCCACTTCGAGCAGTTCGTCTCCCGAAGAGAGCAAGGCCACACGCGGCTTTTTATGCACCTGCACATTTGAAATTCCAAGCATTGCCAGCAGGCCTAAATCCTGCGGCTTGAGGGTTTGTCCCTTTTTCAAAACCACTTCACCTGCGTGAATGTCCATGCCGCGCGGGCGGACGTTTTCACCCGCTTCGATGGCTTTTGTAAATGAGATGGTTTTTGGGGCGGGCGTGCCTGCTGCGCGGTTATGAAAATCTGTATCTTCCACGGGGATGACGGCATTTGCGCCTGCAGGCAATTGCGCGCCTGTCATAATGCGCGCGGCCTGGCCGGGTTTAAGAGTTGCTTTCGGCGTGGAACCTGCCGGGATGTCTGCAACCACTTTCAAGGTCAAGGGAGAGGCGGAGGTATCTTCTGCGCGGATGGCAAATCCATCCATGGCTGAATTGTCGAAAAAGGGGAGATCGTGCGCGGCGGCAATGTCAATAGCCAACACACGGTTTGCACATGCAATCAGGGGAATGCTTTCTGTTGCAGTGGTTTGAAAGTTTGAAAGGATGCGTTCGCTGGCTTCGGTTACGGATAGCATGTTGAAATCGGCGCGATTATACCCCATGCCTGTTCTCTGAATTATTCGTGAATCGTTAAATTTTTTTAGGTACGCGGAAAACACGAAAGAGTCTACTGCAAAAACAAAAATTTAACGCGAAGGCGCGACTTGCCCGAAGTAATCCCCTCTCAACGACACGGAGATTGCTTCGCCGCCAAAGTACATGAGCGGCGGCTAGCAATGACGACTGAGTGGTTGCCAAATATTGTAACTACTCAGCTATTCGTGCATTCGTGGTTCGCGGGGATAAATCCCCTGCTCAGTACTTGAAAGTCCGCTAAAGCGGACTAAGCCCGAAGGGCTTCCCTGTACTGAGGCAGGGCTTTAGCCCGCCGAAACGGGTTGCAAGACAATCAGCCTGAGTAGTTGCCAAATATTACAAAATCTCTTTGCGCTTTTGAATCTTGGCCGCTTTGCGTTATGCCTTTACTTTTTGTGGCGCGATCACGGATATTACAGGTTTTTCCGTGCTGTCCGTAAAATCCGTGTACAAGCTACGTTGCATACCCATAAATGGGCGACTACGTTTTCAGCCCGGATTCGTGCGGTGCGCTTCCATCACGTTGGGGAGATTTTCGATGCGGGTGAGGATGCGGCTGAGCTGGGTAATGTCCTTCACTTCAATGATCAGGCGCAAATCGGCAATGCTGCGGTTGACGTTCACCGTCACATTCGCGATATTGATATTTTCATCCGAAAGCAGGTTGGATATATCGCTCACAAGCCCCTGGCGGTCATAAGCTTTGATATTTACAGGCACGGGATATGTCCGTTCCACATGCCCCCAGCCAACTTGCAGGATTCTTTCGCGGTCTTTCGTTTGCAGGATGTTCGGACAATCCTGCCGGTGGATGGTTGCGCCGCGCCCGCGGGTGATGAAGCCCACGATCTGGTCGCCGGGCATGGGGTTGCAGCAGCGCGCCATGCTGGACAACATACCTTTCAAACCAACCACTTCCACTACGTCTGTGGATGTCGTTGGTTTGAAAGGCATGTTTACCGAAAGGATGTCTTCCGTTACTTCATCCTCTGCAAACTGCTTGATGATCTTGCTGATGGACAGGTCGCTGCAGCCGAGCGCAATGAACAATTCATCTGGGGTCTTATATCCGAGATCGCGCGCCAGCTTTTCAAAGTTGATCTCGGTGATGCCAAGCCTTTGCAGTTCGCGCTCCAGCGTGTCGCGTCCCTGCGCCAGGTTTTGCTCATCCTCCTGTTTCTTGAACCAGACCTTGATCTTCGAACGCGCGCGGGAGGTTCGTATGAGGCCAAGGTTTGCATTCAGCCAGTCACGGCTGGGCCCGCCGCGTTTGGTGGTGAGGATTTCGATCTGGTCACCCGTCTTTAATTCCTGATAAAGAGGAACGAGCTTGCCATTTACGCGCGCCCCACGGCAGCGATGGCCAATATCCGTGTGGACGTGATAGGCAAAGTCAATGGGGGTGGAGCCAGCGGGCAGGTCGATGATGTCGCCGCGCGGGGTGAAAATATACACGCGATCCTGAAAGACATCGCTGCGCATCGATTCCACGAATTCGGCGGCGTCGTTCACGTCCGAACGCCATTCCATCATCGAACGCAGGGAATTGATTCTCTGCTCGAAATTCTTATCGGAATGCTTCGTGCCTTCCTTATAGCGCCAGTGCGCGGCAATGCCGTATTCCGCATTGAGGTGCATCTCCGTCGTGCGGATCTGCACTTCCAGCGGGCGTTTATCTTCATAGACCACTGCCGTATGCAGGGACTGATAAAAATTATCCTTGGGCGCGGCAATGTAATCGTCGAACTCGCCGGGGATCGGCCGCCAGGTGGTGTGGATCACGCCCAGCGCGGCATAGCACGCAGGCACGTCCGGCACGATCAAACGCACCGCGCGCACATCATGCACCATGTTGAAGGGCTTGCCCTTTTTTTGCATCTTTTTGAAAATGGAATAAATGTGTTTTGGGCGCCCGCTGATCTCAGCTTTGATGTTGTTTTTCTCGAGCAGTTTCACCAGGTTTTCTTTGATGATTTCCAGATGAGTTTCTCGGTCCGGTCTTTTTTCGGCCAGCAGTTCTGCGATCTCTTTATATTTTTCAGGGTTCACGTGCCGAAAGCCCAGGTCTTCCAATTCCCACTTGATCTGCCAGATGCCGAGTCGGTTCGCGAGCGGGGCAAAAATATCCAAAGTCTCCTGCGCGATGCGTTTGCGCTTGTGCTCGGGCATGTGCCCAAGCGTGCGCATGTTATGCAAACGGTCAGCCAGTTTGATCAGCACCACGCGCACATCCTCGCCCATCGCCAGGAAGGTTTTCCGCAGGGTCTCCGAGATCATGTCCTCTTTGCGGCCAAGCAGGGCAGGTTCGGTCAGCGGCTCTTCGGCGTCATTTCCATTGTCGCCATTTTCGGCGTGCTGGTCGCCGCGCGAAACACGCGGCAGGTGGGTGAGCTTGGTCACGCCGTCCACCAAAATTTTTACCGTATCCCCAAAATCGCGGCGGATGTCCGCCAGCGTGATGCTCGTATCTTCCACCGTGTCGTGCAGTACCCCCGCCGCAATCACTTCCGACGGCACTTTCAATTCTGCGAGAATACTGGCAACCGCAATGCAGTGATTGATGTACGGCTCTCCCGAATGCCGCTTCTGCTCGCGGTGCGCCTGCTCCGCCACGATGTATGCGCGTTGCACCAGCTCACGGTCTGTAACGGTGTAGGTTTCTGGAAGTTGATCCAAAAGTTTTTCAAGAGGAATTGCCGCAGTTGCTGTTTTCATTCGGATAATTGTACTACGCGGGGTAAAGAATCAAAGCAGGCATGGACGCTTCGCGCCGCGCCCATGCCTGCTTCTGTTTGCTGACAGTTTTACAACCCTGGAGTCCATCCGCTTGCTGATGGATAAACGGGCAGCAAGCCGCCCACTCCAGAGTTACATGGTTTTTAACAACGCCTGACGGCTGTTTCGCAAACGGTCTGCGATGATGACCGTGATGCGCTGCATGACCTTGAAGCCCGCTTCGGGATTCTTTTCCAGCAGTTTCATGAAAGGTTCGGCAGGGATGGTGAGCAGGTTTGAGTCCTCATCACATTTGGCGCTGGAGGTGTAATGGTGGGGCGGCACCACGCCAGACCAGCCGAAACTTTGAAAAGGCGTGGATACAAAAGAGACGGTGACGCTTTCAGGGCGTGAGGTTAGATTTACGAGCAAAGCCACGCTTCCATTGATGAGGAAATGTAATTTGTCCGCTTTTTCGCCTTCATGGAAGACAAACTCATCTTTTTTACAGGTCTCTTCCCTGCTGATGGCGGCAATCTCTTCGAGCAGTGATTCGGGGAGTCCGTTGAACAGGCCGAACTGGGTTAAGGTTTCCGTGCTGATCATTTTGCCTCCAGATGATTGGGAGTGGAAAATGTTTATTTGCTGAGTCAGTTGTCAGTTAAGAGCGAAGCGATGCTTTTCATCCAACTATTTGATGTGGTCTTTGATTTCGTCGCGCAAGTCGAGTGAACTGCCAAAGACAACTCCAAATATAATAAATATCAGGGTTGCGCCTGTGCCGACAATGACCGCGTAGGGCGAGTTCCAGAACATTGGCAGGACGAAGACGAGGATGACGCCGAGGATGAGGGCGTAGAATGGGGCTTTGATGATGTGGGGAATGTCTTTCCATGCCTTGGACATGGAGAAGGGTTTGCGCATTCTTTTTTCTTTGACGGAACTGCTATGCTGGAAGCTGCGCTGTTTGACGAGCGGGTCGCGCGCTTGAAGTTGTTTTTCACGGAGTCGTTTTAGTCTTTCCTGTTCCTGGTTGGACATGTCTGCCTCCTTTATGTTTATACCCACGGGTATTATATAACTCACCTTACGCGAAACGTCCCGACACTTGCGCCGTACGCCAGTGCGGTGAGGTTCTCGTAAAGCAAGCTGGTTTGTAGTCCAAACCTTCGGGACGGTGCGTAACATCAGTTATATAATTGTACAGGATTTTATACAACATGACCATCACGAATAATGTCACAAGATTTTTGGATGCGCGCAAGGTGAAATACACGGCGCACGAAGTTCCCGCTGAAAAACTTGGCGCGGTGGAAGTTGCGCGCTTGATGGGAGCGCCCGCGGAGCAGGTTTTCAAAACCATCGTCACCACGCGGGAAAAAGGCAAACCCGTGCTGGCGGTGGTCCCTGGCCCGCGCGTGGTGGATTTGAAATTGCTGGCGTCATTTTTAGGGGAGAAGAAAATGTACCTGCCCAGCGAGCGCGAAGCCGAGCAATTGACGGGCTTGCAGGCTGGCGGTATTTCCCCGCTGGCGCTGATCAACAAAGGCTTTCAAGTGGTGCTCGATTCTTCCGCGCAATTCTTCGATGAAATTTATATCTCAGGCGGCCAGCGCGGGTTGGATATTCAATTGAGTGTAGGGGATTTGGTGAAGCTGGTGAACGCAAAGATCGGCGCGATCAGTAGGATGGAGTGAACACGAAAGAAGAAAGAATTCTCATCTTTTTTGTAACTACTCAGCTATTCGTGCATTCGTGGTTCGCGGGGATAAATCCCCTGCTCAGTACTTGA
>CXWL01036620.1_pt1 | contig 19316 bp, 17 predicted proteins | sample 590931 | NCBI WGS metagenome assembly CXWL01 (sample SAMEA3498368, study PRJEB10139) | groundwater metagenome | biome: water well; material: biofilm material | place: Germany | collected 2015-04-27 | reverse complement strand
CGCGGCGGCGAATCGCCATATTGCGCCGCTACCGCGTCGTAGTTCTGTTCGAGCGCAGCCCGGTTCGCGATTGGCGCGCTTTGGGCCGATGCGATTGCCGCCAGGCGACTCTTGAGCGGCCTGCTGTGGAAATACTTGTCGCTCTCTTCCGCCGACGTGCGCTCCACTACTCCTTCGATGCGAATTTGGCGCTCAAGTTCGCTCCAGAAGAAAAGGATTGCGGCATGTGGATTGGCGGCCAGCTGGCGCCCCTTCTGGCTGTCGTAATTGGTGTACCAGGTGAAACCGCGGCGGTCGAACTGCTTGATCAGCACGATGCGCGAAGTCGGCTTGCCGTCGGCGTCGACGGTGGCCACGTTCATCGCGTTCGGCTCGTTCACTTCGGCCGCCAGCGCCTGCTCGAACCAGGCGTTGAACTGGTCGAACGGGTCGGCCGCGACGTCCGATTCGTTCAGGCTGTCCTGGCCGTAATCCTTGCGCAGCGCCGCCACCGTTTCGCCGGCCGCCGATTCGCCGGCGGCCGGCGCCGGCAGGATGCCGCGCCGCACCTGCATCGCCTCGCCCAGCTGCGCCATCTGCGCGGCGGAAAACAGCCGCTTGGCCATCGGCGCGATGCGGCTCTCCTCGCGCTCCATGTGATGGGTGTAGCGCTCGCTGAAACGCTGCACCGCCGATGCCGACAGGGTGGCCGCGCTGCCGTCGGCGATCGCCGTCAGCGCCTCGTGCAGGCCTTGCCACATGGCGTCCATCTCGTCGTGGTCCTGCAGGATGCCGGGCACCAGTTCGGCCAGCGTGGCGGCGTCTTCGCCCTGCGCCACCGATTGCAGCATCGGCACCAGGTTCTCTTCCTCGTCGGCGTGGTGCAGGTGGGCGGCCTTGTCGAAATACTTCAGCACCGCCTGCGCGGCCTGCTGCGCCTCGGCATCGGCGCCGTGCTGCGCCAGGTGCGGCAGCATCTTCTGCATGGTCGCCAGTTGCTTGCGAATGCGGTCGTGGCAGTGTTTCAGCACGGCGATCGGCTGGTCGAATCCGGGCGCGGTGTCAGGCAGGGCATTCATCATCAGGCTCTTTCATGGGTTTTTCGTTGACTAAGGAACATTTTAGAGCAGTCCTCGCGGCAACGTCCGTTAAAATGTGCGGATGACACCCCTTACCAATTCTATTCCGCAGCTCGAAACGGAACAAGTCGATTTCGAACGGCGTTTCGGCGGCCTGGCGCGCCTGTATGGCCAGCCTGCGCTGGAACGTTTTCGCGCGGCGCACGTGTGCGTGATCGGCGTCGGCGGGGTCGGCTCGTGGATCGTCGAAGCGCTGGCGCGCAGCGCGGTCGGCGCGCTGACGCTGATCGACCTCGACAACGTGGCCGAGTCGAACATCAACCGCCAGATCCAGGCGCTGTCGGGCACCATCGGCCAGGCCAAGATCGACGCGCTGGCCGAGCGCATCGCCCAGATCAACCCGTACTGCAAGGTCACGCTGGTGGAAGACTTCATCACGCCGGACAACCTCGGCGCGATGATCGGCGCCGGCCGTTACGACTACGTGGTGGACGCGATCGACAGCGCCAAGGCCAAGGCCGCGCTGATCGCGTACTGCCGCGCGCACCAGATTGCCCTGATCACGATCGGCGGCGCCGGCGGCCAGACCGACCCGACCAGGATTGCCGTGCGCGACCTGTCGAAGACCGAGCAGGAGCCCTTGCTCAAGCGCGTGCGCAAGCTGCTGCGGGTCAACTATGGCTTCCCGCGCGGCGAAAAGAACAAGTTCAACGTCGACGCCGTGTTCTCGATGGAGCCGCTGAAGTTTCCCGAAGACGACGCCAGCTGTTCGCTCGATGCCGACCAGCGCGGCGTCACCGGCCTCAACTGCGCCGGTTTCGGCTCGAGCGTGGTGGTGACGGCCAGCTTCGGCATGGTCTGTGCGGCCCACCTGCTGCGCAAACTTGCAGATTCAACATCGGGGTCAGACCTAGGTCTGACCCCGGACTCGGCGTCCCCGTGTGAGCTAGACCTGTCGGCCTTGCTATGATAGCGTTGCAGAATTATCCAGTTTGACCTTCTTTTACTGAAAGAACACGCCATGATTCGTCGTTCCATTTTTCTCGCCATGCTGTGCGCCGCCGCAGCCACTTCGTCCTACGCAGCCGGCCAGGACACGTCCGCCACCGCCGCCGCCAATCCGCTCGTCAAGATCGATAACGTGGTCGGCACCGGCAAGGAAGCGACCGCCGGCTCCACCGTCTCGGTCCACTACACCGGCTGGCTGTACAAGCCGATGCTGGTCAAGCAACGCGGCAAGAAATTCGACTCCTCGGTCGACCGCAAGGAACCGTTCGAATTCCCGCTCGGCGCCGGCAAAGTGATCAAGGGTTGGGACCAGGGCGTCGTCGGCATGAAGGTGGGCGGCAAGCGCACCCTGATCATCCCGAGCGAGATGGCGTACGGCAAACGCGGCGCCGGCGGCATGATTCCCGCCGACGCGGACCTGATCTTCGACGTGGAATTGCTCGACGTGAAATAAGCCACACACACACCAGCGGGGAGACACAGCATGAGAATCGCCAACGATGTCACTGAGTTGATCGGCAATACCCCACTGGTGCGGGTGCGCAACCTGGCCAAGGGCGCGGGCGCGGAAATCGTCGCCAAGCTCGAGTTCCACAATCCGGCCCACAGCGTCAAGGACCGCATCGGCCTGGCGATGATCGAGGCGGCCGAGAAGGCCGGCCAGATCGGCCCCGACACCGTCATCGTCGAGCCGACCAGCGGCAACACCGGCATCGCGCTGGCGATGGTGTGCGCGGCGCGCGGCTACCGCTGCACGCTGGTCATGCCCGATACCATGAGCACCGAGCGGCGCACCCTGCTGCGCGCGTATGGCGCCGAACTGGTGCTCACGCCCGGCGCGGAAGGCATGCTCGGCGCGATCCGCAAGGCCGAGGAACTGGTGGCGGCCAATCCGGCCTGGTTCATGCCGCAGCAGTTCAACAATCTCGCCAATCCCGAGGTGCACCGCCGCACCACCGCCGAGGAGATCTGGCGCGACACCGACGGCAAGTGCGACATCCTGGTGGCCGGCATCGGCACCGGCGGCACCATCACCGGCGTCGGCGAAGTGATCAAGTCGCGCAAGCCCGGCTTCCAGGTCATCGGCGTCGAGCCGGAAGCGTCGCCGATCCTGTCGAAGGGCACCAAGGGGCCGCACCCGATCCAGGGCATCGGCGCCGGCTTCGTGCCGGCCGTGCTCAATACGAAAGTCTACGACGAGATCATCTGCGTGAAGAACGACGATGCCTTCGCCACCGCGCGCGCGGCGGCCTGCCAGGAAGGCCTGCTGGTGGGGATTTCTTCCGGCGCGGCGCTGTGGGCGGCGATCCAGGTGGCGCGCCGGCCGGAGAACGCCGGCAAGCTGATCGTGACGATCATCCCGTCGTTCGGCGAGCGCTACCTCAGCACCGCGCTGTACGCCAACCTCGCCAGCTAGTGCGCCGCGTGGCCGTGCAGCGAGCAGCCGTGCGCCGTGGTGCCCTGTTCGATCTGCAGGGTGCAGTGGTGGATCTTGAATTTTTGCTTTAGCTGGTCGACGATGTCGTCGATCTGCTGATCGCCCGGATAACCGGCCGGCATCACCAGGTGGGCGGTGAGCGCCGTCTCGGTGGTGCTCATCGCCCAGATGTGCAGGTCGTGGATCTCCGACACGCCGGCGCGCTCCTGCAGGAACGCGCTGACCTGGTGCGGATCGACATTCGCCGGCACCGCCGCCAGCACCATGCGCAGCGATTCGCGCAGCAGCGACCAGGTCGACAGCACGATCAGCGCCACGATCACCAGGCTGACCGCCGGATCCAGCCAGCTCCAGCCGGTGTAGGCGATCGTCACGCCCGACACCACCACCCCGAGCGAGATCGCGGCGTCGGCCGCCATGTGCTGGTAGGCGGCGCGCACGTTGATGTCGTCCTTGCTGCCGGACATGAACAGCCAGGCCGAGATGCCGTTCACCGCCACCCCGACCAGCGCCACGATCGACACGGTCCAGCCGGCCACCGGCGCCGGCTCGCCCAGGCGCTGCACCGCTTCCCAGCCGATCGCCCCGCACGCCATCATCAGCAGCAGCGCGTTGCCGAGCGCCGCCAGGATCGACGAGCTGCGCAGGCCGTAGGTAAAGTGGCGGTTCGGCGCGCGCTTCGCCAGCATGGACGCGCCCAGCGCCAGGCCGAGGCCGAGCACGTCCGACAGGTTGTGGCCGGCGTCGGCCATCAGCGCCGTCGAATTGGCGATGAAGCCGTAGGTGAATTCGATCGCGACGAAGATCGTATTGAGCGCGATCGCCAGCGTGAACGCGCGGCGGTTGCCGTCGGGATCGATGTGATGCTGGTGGCCGTGGCCGTGGCCATGTCCGTGGTGATCGTGGCCGTGATCGTGCTTCTCTTCATGCGCGTGCGCGTGGCCGGCATGCTGCTGGTGATCGTGGTTGTGTGCCATACATTATTCCAATCTGGGTTCAGGGCTTTTGCAGTTCGGCCTGGATCTTGTCGCGCGTCTTGGCGTCGAGCTTCTGGACGATCTTCGCCAGCTTCTCGCCGTTGCGCACCGCGCTGGCCTGTTCTTCGCTGAGCTCTTTGGCCTGCACCACCGGCGCCGGCGCCGGCAGCGGCTTGAAGAAGATCGCCTGGCCCAGCAGCACCAGCAGCGCGCCGAGCAGGGCGGCGCCGCCGGCGATCGCCATCATGCGCTTTTCGCCGTGACTTGGGTTAAATGCCTGTGGCGGCGCGCCGGCCGGCTGCAGCAGCGCCGCCGCCTGGCGTTCCGGCAAGCGGCTGCTGAAACCGCCGTCCTGCAAGCGCTCCGCCAGTTCGGCGGTGGCGTCGTCGAGCAGCGCGACGTGGCGCTCGACCGCCTCGGCCAGCACCGCCTCGTTCAGCGCGACGAGGGCGAACACCGGGTCGTCGACGTCGATCTTGACGCCGGTTTTCTCAAACACGAGGTTACGCAGTTTTTGCTGGTCCATGGCGGCCTACCACTCGACCTTGTCGAGCTGCTCGAACAGGTCGCGGAACACCACCTTGATGCGCTGCTTCTCCATCACGTTGAACTTGTCGCTGGCGCGCACCTCGTCGACCGTCATGCGGGCGATGTTCATCTTCTTGATGTCGGCGCCGAAGGTGTCGGCATTGCGCTGCGACAGCACCACGCGCCCGCACACGCGCGCGGCGTGTTCGGCGTAGGTGTTCGATTCGGTGAACTGCTTGCCGCTGGCCGACTGCAGCAGGCCGAAATGCTCGTTTTCCCACAGCACCAGCGGCACGTTGGTCGACTTGGCCGTCGAGACGAAGCCCATCGCGGTGTCGTGCAGGGTGTCGCCGCCGCCGACGATGGTGTGGATGTAGACCTTGCGCCCGGACTCGCGCAGCAGGTCGAAGCAGTCGTTCTCCAGCAGGTAGCCCATCAGCGGCGAAAAGGTGTTGGCGCCGTTGTCGACCACGCAGTTGCCTTCTTCCTCGAGCAGGTCGATCATCAGCGCGTCGAAGCGCTTCGGGTCGATGTTGCGGGTGTCCGTCATCACCGGCACGTGCTTCACGTTCATCGCCTTGTAGCGCGAGAAGGTGGCGTTCTCCTGGTCGGTGTCGTAGCAGCGCAGCGGCCGCTCGTCTTTGGCGGCGAGCCACTGGGCCAGNNGGTCGGCGCCGTTGCCGGTCGCCGCCAGGAACTCCCAGCTGTAGCCGTCCTCGCCCAGCACCAGCTTGAGCACGCCGGTGCTGTTGCTGTCGGCCGCTTCGCTGTTGGGGCGCGGCAGCAGGAATGGCGTGGCGAACGCGCCGCCGGTGCCGACCACGAACTGGCGGATGCCGCGCGCGTCGTCGCGCCGGCCGTCGGCGCCCTGCGCCGCGAAACGCTCGTATACATGGTCGTGGCCGGACAGCACCAGCTCGGCGCCGGCAGCGTAAAGCACCTGCCAGGCGTCTTTCATGCGGTCGTCGTTGCCTTTCATCCCGGAACTATACAGGGGGTGGTGCCAGTATGCGAGCGTGCAGCGTGCGGGATGGCGCGCCAGCTCCTCGCGCAGCCACGCCAGCTGGGCGGCGTGGTCGGCCGGCCCGAGGTTGCTGTTGAGCGAAAACAGGCGCCAGCTGCCGAGCTGGAAGCTGTAGTAGCCGCGCCCGGCGGCCGCGCCGAAGTAGGCGAAGTAGGGTGCCGCGCCGGGCTGCGCGTATTCGTGGTTGCCGGGCGCCGGCCAGGTGCGGTCCTTGAACTTGCCCCAGGTCGGGCCGTAGCAGTTGGCGAAATCGGCGGCCGTCGCGCGCGGATAGGCCAGGTCGCCCAGCGCCAGCACCGCAGCGCGCGGATCGGTGGCCAGGCCGGCTTCGACCAGCGCTGCGGTGGCTGCCGCGCCCGACCAGGCCGGATCGGGATGGGCGCAGCGCGCGATGTCGCCGGCGGCGTAGACGGTGACGGACGGCGCGGCGGAGGCGGTGGCCGGCGCCAGCAGGCAGGCCGCGGCGCAGCGGAGCAGGGCGCGCAAGGCTACTCGATGAACCGCAGCAGGCCCTGCAGCGAATGCAGCACGCTTTGCTCGCGCACCGCCTGGCGGTCGCCCTGGAACTGCAGCCGTTGGGTATGGGTCTTGGCGCCGCTCGACCAGGCGAAACAGACAGTGCCGACCGGCTTGCCCGGCGCCGCGCCGCCGGGGCCGGCGATGCCGGTGGTCGACAGCGCGACGCCGGCGTTGCTGTTGGCCAGCGCGCCTTGCGCCATCGCCGCCGCCACTTCTTCGCTGACGGCGCCGAACTGCGCGATCAGGGCCGCCGGCACGTCCACCAGCGCGCTCTTGGAAGCGTTCGAATAGGTCACGAAGCCGCAGTCGAACCAGTCGCTCGAGCCGGCGATCGCCGTCACCGCCTGGGCGACGCCGCCGCCGGTGCACGACTCGGCGGTGCTCAGCAGCAACCCCTTGGCGCGCAGCGCTGCGCCCACCCGGGCGGCAAGATCGATAATGTCGTTCGTCACGGCAAGTTCCCTTTCACTGATGCCTGCAACTTTACCATGGGCGCCGGCCCGGAGTTGCGGGCGCCGTTGCGCGTCGTATCGTTCCGTGCGCCATGGAAGCGGGCCCGGCTGCTATCCTTTCGTGTGATTTCCAACAACGATATTGAACAGGCACGCATCCTGATTGTCGACGACCAGCCGGTCAACATCGAGCTGCTCGACTACCTGCTCACCAAAACCGGCTACGCCAACGTCAGCAGCACCACCGATCCGCGCGCGGTGGCGGCGCTGCACCGCGCGCACCGCTTCGACCTGATCATCCTCGACCTGCACATGCCTGGCATGAGCGGCTTCGAGGTGATGGAGGAGCTGCGCCCGCTCGAATCCGGCGCCTGGCTGCCGGTGCTGGTGGTGACGGCCGACCCCGACAAGATGGCGGCGGCGGCGCTGGCGGCGGGCGCGCGCGACTTCGTCGGCAAGCCGTTCGACCCGGTCGAAATGCTGACGCGGATCCGCAACCTGCTCGAAGTACGCCTGCTGCACCGCGAGTCGGCCGGCTACGGTGCCCAGCTCGAGAAGGCGGTGCGCGAACGCACCGTCGCGCTGCAGCGCTTTCGCAGCGCGATGGACGCCAGCGCCGACGCCATCTTCCTGATCGACGCTGACGGCATGGCGATCGCCGACGTCAGCGACGGCGCCTGCCGCATGCTCGGCTACAGCCGCGCCGACCTGCTCGGCGCCGACCCGGTGCGGCTCGGGCTGGGCGCCCCGCGCGAGTTGGAACGCCACGCCTCGCGCCCGGCCGACGACGACGCCGAGGCTGAAGTATCGGAAGCCGAACTGCTGCACGCCGACCTGCGCGGCGTGGTGCCGGTCGAGGTCAGCTGGAAGGTGCACCAGCGCGCCGGCGTGCGCACCCTGATCGCGGTGGCGCGCGACATCACCGAACGGCTGCAGGCGCAGCAGAGCCTGATGCACCTGGCCAGCTACGACGCCCTTACCGGGCTGCCGAACCGCACCCTGTTCTACCAGACCTTGCACGAGGCGATGGACGCGGCGCGCGCCGGCCAGTGGGGCATCGTGGTGCTGTTCATCGCGCTCGACCGCTTCAAGTTCGTCAACGATTCGCTCGGCGCCACCGTCGGCGACGAACTGCTGCGCCAGTTCAGTTCCCGGCTGGTCGGCTGCGCGCGCGTGCGCGACACGGTCGGACGGCTCGGCGGCGACGAATTCGCCCTGATCCTCGCCATGACGCACAGCCAGCAGGACGCGGTCGACATCGCCGCCGAAGTGCGCGAGGCGCTGCGCGTGCCGTTCGACCTGCACGGCCAGCACGCCGCGCTGACCGCCAGCATCGGCATCGCCATGTATCCGGACGACGCCACCGATCCCGAGTCGCTGATCCGCAACGCCGACACCGCCATGCGGCGCGCCAAGGAGGCCGGGCGCGACGGCTGCCGCTTCTACACCCCCGGCATGAACGTCCAGGTGCTCGAACGGCTCGAGCTCGAACTGGCGCTGCGCCGCGCGCTCGACAACGACGAATTCCTGCTGTACTTCCAGCCGAAGATGAACGTGCATTCGGGCCGCGTCAGCGGCGTCGAGGCGCTGCTGCGCTGGCAGCGCCCGGGCCACGGCCTGGTGCTGCCGGCCGACTTCATCCCGGTGATGGAGGACACCGGCCTGATCGTGCGTGCCGGCGCCTGGGTGATCGATGCCGCCTGCCGCCAGATCGCCGAGTGGACCGCGGCCGGCATGGCCGACATGCGCGTGGCGGTCAACGTCTCGAGCCGCCAGTTCGTTGAGGGCGACCTCGAAGCGGAGATCCGCGGCGCGCTGGCGCGCCACGGCGTCGAGCCGGCGTTGCTCGAACTCGAGCTGACCGAAAGTTCGCTGATGTCGAACGCCGAGCACACCATCGAAGTACTCGATCGCCTCAAGCGCCTCGGCATCCGCATCGCGATCGACGATTTCGGCACCGGCTATTCCAGCCTGGCCTACCTGAAGCGCTTCCCGATCGACAAGCTGAAGATCGACATCGCCTTTGTGCGCGACGTCACCACCAACGCCGGCGACGCCGCCATCGCGCAGGCCATCATCAGCATGGCGCACAGCCTGCAGATGGAAGTCATCGCCGAAGGTGTCGAGTCGCCGGCGCAGCTGGATTACCTGGGGCGCCAGCACTGCGACGAAATCCAGGGCTTCCATTTCAGCCGCCCGCTGCCGGCCGGCGAGGTGGCGCGGATGGTGCTCGAGAACCGCGCGCGCTAGGCGGTGGTGAAGTGGTCGAAGCCGGCCAGCGCCAGTTCGAGCGGCTGGCCGCCGGCGTCGATCCAGCGCAGGCCGGGCGCCGCATCGATTGTGCCGACGCGGGTCACCGCCGTCGCGCAGCGCGCGGCCGCCTCGATGATCGCGGCGCGCTGCGCGGGCGCCGCCGTGAAGCACAACTCGTAATCGTCGCCGCCGGCGGCGCTGAAGCGGCGCCGCAGCGAACGCTCCTGCGTCGCCAGCACCGGCCCGGCCGGCAGCGCGTCGGCGTCGAGCGTGGCGCCGACCTTCGAAGCGGCCAGGATATGTCCGAGGTCGCCCACCAGCCCGTCCGAAATATCGAGCGCGGCGTGTGCAAGATGCGCGCTCGCCAGTGCGCGCCCGAGCGCGATGCGCGGTGTCGGCGCATGCATGCGCTGTTCCGCCAAATGCAAGCTGTCCTGGTCGAGCGGCACTTCCTGCCGCAACCCGGCCAGCGCCAGACGCGCGTCGCCCAGCGAGCCCGAGATCCAGACGTCGTCGCCGGCGATCGCGGCGTCGCGCCGCAGCGCCTCGCCGGGCGCCAGTTCGCCGAAGATGGTGATGCAGATGGTGAGCGGCCCCTTGGTGGTATCGCCGCCGATCAGTTCGCAGTCGAACGCATCGGCCAGCTCGAACAGCCCGCGCGAGAACTGCGCGAGCCACTCGGGATTAGCTGCCGGCAGCGCCAGCGCCAGCGTGAACGCGACCGGTTTCGCCCCCATCGCCGCCAGGTCCGACAGGTTCACCGCCAGGCATTTGTGGCCCAGCATGCGCGCATCGGCGCCGGCGAAAAAGTGGCGGCCCTCGACCAGCATGTCGGACGAAATCGCCATCTGCGCGCCGGCGGAAGGCGTGAGCAGCGCGCAGTCGTCGCCGATGCCGAGCGTGGCGCGGCCCGCGCGCGCGCGCGTGAAGTACTGCTTGATCAGGTCGAATTCGGAGAGCATGTGCAATTCTACAACCTGGTGTCAGGTCTGACATTAAGACATTCACGCGTGAATGTCTTAATGTCAGACCTGACACCAGCGGCCCCAGCGGCCTTACTTGTCGAGCTCGGCCAGCAGCGCCTGGCGCAGCGCCGGCGTGTGCAGCGACAGGCCGAAGCCGCGCACCACTCCCTGCGCGTCGAGGAAGCGCGCGATGGTGCGCTCGCCGTCGTCCGCGCTGACCCATTCGCCGGTGCTGCCGACCGGCGGCGGCGCCAGCGCCAGCTTCAGGCTCGGCGTCTTGACCAGCACCGCGTCGGCCTTCAGCTCGATCGACGTCGGCGTGCCGGCCAGGGTGGCGCCGATCGCGCGCGCCGCCGTCAGCAGCGGCGAGATGTACGGCAGCACCGCGCCGCCGGCGGCCGTGCTGTATTCGGCGCAGTCGCCCAGCGCGTAGATGCCGGGTGCGCTGGTCCGGCCGAAGCCGTCGATGACGATGCCGCGCCGCGTTTCCAGCTGCGCCGACTTGGCCAGCGCGATCGATGGCCGCAAGCCGACCGCCGACAGCACCAGGTCGGCCTCGACGCTGCTGCCATCGGCCAGGCCGACCACCAGGCCGGCGTCGCCGCGCCGCACGCTGGCCGCGGTGGTGCCCAGCTTGAGCGTGATCGGCAGCGCCGCCCACGCCTGCGCCAGCGCGTCCGACAGCGCCGGCGCCGCCAGCGCCGCCAGCGGCCGCGGGTTCGGGTCGATCAGCGTGACCTGGTGCCCGCCGGCGACCAGATCGTCGGCAAATTCGCAGCCGATCAGGCCCGCGCCGAGGATCGCCACGCGCGCCGGCCGCCCGAGCGCGGCGATCTTCTCGCGCATCCGCGCATAGTCTTCGATATTGTTCACCGACAGGATATCGCTCGCGCCGTCGCCCTCGATCGGCAGCCGGATCGGCAGCGCGCCCAGCGCCAGCACCAGCTGGCTATAGCCGATGCGTTCTCCCCGCGCCGTCTCGATCATGCGCGCGGCGCTGTCGATGGCGACTACCTCGGTGCGTGTCAGCACCTGCGCATCGAGCGTCGCCGCCATCTGCTCGGCGCTCTGCGACACCAGCTGCGCCGCCGCCTTGCCGAGCGCGAACGCGTTCGACAACATCGGCTTGGCGTATGAACCGCCGCCGTCGTCCGCCACCATCACCAGCGCCGTGGTCTTGTCGAGCTTGCGAAATTCGCGCGCAACGCCGTAGGCGGCCATGCCTGCGCCGATGATGACGACCGGAAGCGGCGCCGCCACTTAGATTTCCACCATCTCGAAGTCGGACTTGGCGACGCCGCAGTCCGGGCATGACCAGTCGGCCGGGATGTCGTCCCACCGGGTGCCGGCGGCGATGCCTTCGCCCGGCATGCCGGCGCTCTCGTCATAAATGAAACCGCAAACGATGCATTGGTATGTCTTCATTGGTGTGTCCTTGTTGGCGTGGATAAAGGAATTGTAACGGCAGACTCAGGCAAGCGCATTCAGCTTCTCGAGCGCGGCCTTGTAGTGGTTCGCATGGCGCTCTTCGACGTTGGCCAGCGCGGCGAAGCGCTTGGCGGCGATTTCCAGCGTGCGCTTGAACTGCGCGGCATGCACTTTCGACTCTGCGATCTGCTCGTCGTACTCGGCCACCGCGGCGCTGTTGCCTTCTTCGATCGCCAGGTGGCGGAACTTCGGATACATCTCGGTGTACTCGTACGTCTCGCCCTCGATGGCGATTTCCAGTGCGCGCGCCGGCGTCATCTTGTCCTTCGGGTACAGCAGGTCGAGGTGGCCGAAGGCGTGCTGCACTTCCTGGTCGGCGGTCGCCTCGAACGCTTCGGCGACTTCGATCGCGCCGGCCGCGCGCGCCAGCTTGGCGAAATAGCGGTACTTGATGTGCGCCATCGATTCGCCGGCAAAGGCGGCTTCGAGGTTTTCGATGGTGACGGACTTGGGATGCTTGCTCATGTGCTTCTCCTTGATTAATCAATACAATCGGTATGGCAGTAATGATAGGGATAAGTGATGGATTAGTAAAATTAATCGTTTGCATCATATCGATAGTTTTTATGATTGAGTGGCATTTATGCCATTCTTCTTTGCGCGGGCGACAAGCTTCGTGAAAATACGTAGCTTATTGAAAGAATCAGTCTGATAAAATCGACACTCCCCGATAGGAAAATCACAGGAAGGCTGCACAGCATGGATTCGTCATCTGACAAAAAAGAAGAACTGCGTCAACAACTTCGCGTTGCAGCGCTCGAATACCACCAGATTCCCCGCCCTGGCAAGATCAGCATCGCTCCTACCAAGCAGTTGCTGAACCAGCGTGACCTGGCCCTGGCGTACACGCCGGGCGTGGCCGCTCCTTGCGAAGAAATCGTGGCCGACCCGGCCAACTCGTACAAGTACACGGCACGCGGCAACCTGGTCGCCGTCATCACCAACGGCACCGCGGTGCTCGGACTTGGCAATATCGGCCCGCTGGCCGCCAAGCCGGTGATGGAAGGCAAGGGCGTACTGTTCAAGAAATTCGCCGGCATCGATGTGTTCGACATCGAGATCAACGAAAACGACCCGGACAAGCTGGTCGACATCATCGCTTCGCTCGAGCCGACCTTCGGCGGCATCAACCTCGAGGACATCAAGGCGCCGGAGTGCTTCTACATCGAGCGCAAGCTGCGCGAAAAAATGAAGATCCCGGTCTTCCACGATGACCAGCACGGCACCGCCATCATCGTCGGCGCCGCCATCATCAACGGCGTCAAGGTGTGCGGCAAGAACCTCAAGGAGTGCAAGCTGGTCGTGTCCGGCGCCGGCGCCGCCGCGCTGGCCTGCCTCGAACTGATCGTCGACCTCGGCTTCCCGATCGAGAACATCACCGTCACCGACCTGGCCGGCGTGGTCTACAAGGGCCGCACCGAACTGATGGACGAGGACAAGGCGCGCTTCGCCCAGGACACCCCGCACCGCACCCTCGCCGAAGTGATCCCCGGCGCCGACATCTTCCTCGGCCTGTCGGCCGGCGGCGTGCTGAAACCGGCAATGGTCGCCGCGATGGCGGCCAAGCCGCTGATCCTGGCGCTGGCCAACCCGACCCCGGAAATCCTGCCGGAAGAAGTCAAGCTGGTGCGCGACGACGCCGTCATGGCGACCGGCCGCTCGGATTATCCGAACCAGGTCAACAACGTGCTGTGCTTCCCGTACATCTTCCGCGGCGCCCTCGATTGCGGCGCCACCACCATCACGCGCGAGATGGAAATCGCGGTCGTTCACGCGATCGCCGACCTGGCCCACGCCGAGCAGTCCGACATCGTCGCCACCACCTACGGCATCAAGAACCTGTCGTTCGGCCCGGAGTACCTGATTCCGATGCCGTTCGACCCGCGCCTGCTGACCCATATCGCGCCGGCCGTGGCGCGCGCCGCCGAGACGTCCGGCGTGGCGACGCGCCCGATCGCCGACCTGCCGGCCTACGCCCAGAGCCTGCAGCAGTTCGTCTACCGCAGCGGCACCTTCATGAAACCGCTGTTCCAGGTCGCCAAGAGCGCGCCGCCGGAACTCAAGCGCATCGTCTACGCCGAAGGCGAAGAAGAGCGCGTGCTGCGCGCGGTGCAGGTGGTGATCGACGAGAAACTGGCGCGCCCGATCCTGGTCGGCCGCCCGGCGGTGCTCGAGAAGCGCATCGAGAAATTCGGCCTGCGCCTGAAGATCGGCGAGCACTTCGACGTCATCAACCCCGACTTCGACGAGCGCTATCGCGACTACTGGCAGACCTACTACGAGATGGGCAGCCGCAAGGGTGTCACCCAGGACTGGGCCAAGCTGGAAATGCGCCGCCGCCACAGCCTGATCGGCGCGATGATGATCCACAAGGGCGACGCCGACGGCATGATCTGCGGTACCTTCGGCACCACCTGGCTGCACCTGCACTACATCGACCAGGTGCTCGGCAAGCGCGCCGGCGCCAACGTCTACGCGGCGATGAACATCCTGATCCTGCCGGACCGCCAGCTGGCGATGGTCGACACCCATGTCAACGATAATCCGAACGCCGAGCAACTGGCCGAGATCACCATCATGGCGGCCGAGGAAATGACCCGCTTCGGCATCCTGCCGCGCGCGGCGCTGCTGTCGCATTCGAACTTCGGCTCGGCCAACACCGACTCGGCCAAGAAGATGCGCGCCGCGCTGGCGCTGATCCAGCAGAAGGCGCCCGGCCTCGAAGTGGACGGCGAGATGCACGGCGACGCCGCGCTCGACTCGAAGCTGCGCGCCGCGACGATGCCGAATTCGACCCTCAAGGGCGACGCCAACCTGCTGGTGATGCCCGACATCGATTCGGCCAACATCGCCTACAACCTGCTGAAAACGGCAGCCGGCAGCGGCGTCGCCATCGGCCCGATCCTGCTCGGCTGCGCCAAGCCGGTGCACATCCTGACCCCATCGGCCACCGTGCGCCGGATCGTCAACATGACCGCGCTGTGCGTGGTCGACGCTGTCTCCCAGCGTTAAGTAAGTTGTCCGGCCAGACCTCAAAACCTGGCCGGAGTTCCCTCTTTATTCCGTAACAAACAGTAAAGGCACGCTTGTGCCGATGGGCTTTCGGTCCATAATGTCATTCAAGCCTCTTTGCTTTTTTTGCATCCACTTCTTCGGCGCACCGGAGGATGAGGTTTCGTTTCTGCGACGCTAAGTATTGTCAATCGACTTTCTTTTTCGGCGGCACGTCACCAACATGCAAACAAGAAAAAAAGCCCTGATCACCGGCATCACCGGGCAGGATGGCGCCTATCTCGCTGGCCTGCTGCTCGACAAAGGCTACGCCGTCACCGGCACCTTCCGGCGCTCCAGTTCGGTCAATTTCTGGCGTATCGACGAGCTCGGCATCCGCGATCACCCGCAGCTGGCGCTGGCCGAATACGACCTCACCGACGTCTCCTCGGGCCTGCGGCTGATCGAGTCGGCCGATCCCGACGAGGTCTACAACCTGGCGGCGCAAAGCTTCGTCGGCGTGTCGTTCGATCAGCCGGTTGCGACCGCCGCGATCACCGGGCTCGGTCCGCTGCACCTGCTCGAGGCGATCCGCATCGTCAAGCCGTCGGCGCGCTTTTACCAGGCCTCGACTTCCGAGATGTTCGGCAAGGTGCAGGCCATCCCCCAAGTCGAGGAGACCGCCTTTTATCCGCGCAGCCCGTACGGCGTCGCCAAGCTGTACGCCCACTGGATGACAGTCAACTACCGCGAGTCGTACGGCATTTTCGGCGCCAGCGGCATCCTGTTCAACCACGAGTCGCCGCTGCGCGGGCGCGAGTTCGTCACCCGCAAGATCACCGATTCGGTCGCCAAGATCACGCTCGGCCTGCTCGACGTGCTCGAACTTGGCAACCTCGACGCCAAGCGCGACTGGGGCTACGCCAAGGAATACGTCGAAGGCATGTGGCGCATCCTGCAGGCCGACCAGCCCGATACGTTCATCCTCGCCACCAACCGCACCGAGAGCGTGCGCGACTTCGTCAGCATGGCGTTCAAGGGCGCTGGCACGGCGATCGAATGGAGCGGCGACGGCGTCGACGAGACAGGCTATTGCGGCCGCAGTGGCAAACCGTTGGTGCGGGTCAGCCCGAAGTTCTACCGGCCAGCCGAAGTCGAATTGCTGATCGGCGATGCGTCGAAGGCCAGGACCATGCTCGGTTGGACGCCGGTGACCACGCTCGAACAGCTATGCGCCATGATGGTCGACGCCGACATGCGCCGCAATCAAAACGGCGTCTCGTTCTGACATGGCGCGCCTCGAACCGATCCCGCTGGCCGATACCTTGCGCCGGATGCACCAGGCGTGAGCGGCGTGCGCGTCGGCCTCGGCACCACCATGATCGAACCTGGCCTGACCGGCAGTCGGCTCGATGGGATCGGCGTCTACACGAATGCCATGCTGCGCTGCCTGCCGGGCGCCGGCTGCGCGGTGACCGCGTATTCCTGGCCGCGCCCGGGCGCCGGCGCGGCCGGCATCAGCGTCGGCCAGCCGATGTCGCAGTCATTTGAGGCCGCCTCGCTGCGCGACCTCGTGACGCCGGACGCGCAGCGCGCCCACATGGCGGCCGATATTTTTCACGCGCCCGACTACCGCATCGTGCGGATGGACTGCCCGCAGGTGGCGACCTTGCACGACGCGCTGCCGATCAGCCATCCGGAATGGTGCAGTCCGCGCCTGCGCCGGCTCAAGAACTGGCTGCAAATAAAAGCCACGCACAAGGCTGACCACGTGATCACCATGTCGTACTTCGCGATCGGCGAACTGGTGTCGTGTTTCGGCATCGACCCGCGGCGCGTGAGCGTGGTGCCGGGCGGCGTCGACGACGACTGGTTCGCGGCGCCTGACGCCGGCGCGGTCGCCGCCACGCTGCGCGAGCACGGCCTGCGCGCCGGCTACTTCCTGTTCGTCGGCACGCTGCAGCCGCGCAAGAATATCGAACGCCTGCTCGACGCCTACCTGCTGCTGCCGGCAGCGCTGCGTGCCGAGCGCCAGCTGGTGATCGTCGGCGCCGCCGGCTGGCGCTGCGAGCAGCTGGTGCGCCGGTTGGCGGCGGCCGNNTGTGTACGCCGGCGCCGGCGCGTTCGTGTTCCCCTCGCTGTACGAAGGCTTCGGCATCCCGGTGGCCGAAGCGATGGCCGCCGGCGTGCCGGTGGTGGCGTCGAACGGCAGCTCGCTGCCGGAAGTGACGGCCGGCGCCGCGCTCGACGTCGATCCGCTCGACGCCGGCGCGATCGCCGCCGCCATGCTGGCGCTGCTGCGCGACGACGCCTTGCGCACGCGTTGCATCGACGCCGGCCGGCGCCGCGCCGCACAGCTGACCTGGCGCGAATCGGCGCGCCAGACCGCCGCCGTCTACCGCGCGGTGCTGTCGCGCTGAGCCGACTGGACTGACACCCATGCGCGTCCTTCACTTCTACAAAGACTACTTCCCCGACTCGATGGGCGGCGTCGAACAAGTGATTCGCCAGATGTGCGTCGGCACTGGCCGCCTCGGCGTGGCCAACGAAGTGCTGACGCTGACGCGCGGCGAGGACATGGGGCCGTTCGAATTCGACGGCCATATCGTGCGCCGCGTGCCGCTCAACCTGAACATCGCGTCGAACGGCATCTCGTTTGCCGCGTTCGGCGAGCTGAAACGCCGCGCCGCCGAGGCCGACGTGGTCCATTACCACTTTCCGTGGCCGTTCATGGACCTGGCCCACTTCGTCGGCGGAATCGACAAGCCGTCCCTGGTGACCTACCATTCGGACATCGTGCGCCAGAAGATGCTGCTGCGGCTGTACCAGCCGCTGCGCAATCAATTCCTGCGCAGCGTCGACGCCATCGTCGCCACGTCGCCCAATTACCTGGCCACGTCGGCGGTGCTGGACCGCTACCGCGCCAAGACGCGCACCATCACGTATGGCCTCGACAAGGCCACCTACCCGCCGGCGGAGCAGGCACGGATGGACAAGTGGCGCGCGCGGGTCGGCGCGAAGTTCTTCCTGTTCGTCGGCGTGCTGCGCTACTACAAGGGCCTGCACATCCTGCTCGACGCCGTCGCCGCGCGCGATTACCCGGTGGTGATCGTCGGCGCCGGGCCGATCGAAAAGGAGCTCAAGGCGCATGCGGCGCGGCTCGGGCTGCGGCACGTGCTGTTCGTCGGCGCGCTCGGCGAGGCCGACAAGGTCGCCCTGCTGACGCTGTGCTACGCGGTCGCGTTTCCGTCGCACCTGCGTTCGGAAGCATTCGGCATCTCGCTGCTGGAAGGGGCGATGTACGGCAAGCCGATGATCTCGAGCGAGATCGGCACCGGCACGTCCTACATCAACATCGACGGCGAGACCGGGCTGGTGGTACCGCCGGGCGATCCGCGCGCGCTCGGCGAAGCGATGCGCACCTTGTGGGACGATCCGGCGCTGGCGCGAAAAATGGGCGAACGCGCCGCGGCGCGCTACCAGCAGCTGTTCACCGCCGAGCGCATGGCGCGCAGCTACCACGCGCTGTACGAGGAACTGGTGGCGCGCCGGGCGGCTTGTTGCAGATGATTTCTCATTGCTGCTATGCTTGGCAAAATGTGCGGCACACAACCTGGGAGTCGAAGACGTTGAAGAATGCTTTTCTCGCTGCGCTGCTGTGCGCCGCCGGTTCCCTGGCCGCCGGTTCGCCGGCCGGCGCTTCCGAGCCGTCGCGGCTGCACCTGCTGACCGAAAGTTCGCCGCCCACCAGCATGCGCTCGGGCACCGAAGTGATCGGCAGCGGCACCGAGAAGGTGCGTGAAATCATGAGCCGCACCGGCACCGGCTACACGCTTGAACTGCTGCCCTGGCGCCGCGCCTATACCGTGGTGCAGCAGCAGGCCGACGCCTGCCTGTTTTCCACCAGCCGCACGCCGGAGCGCGAAGACCTGTTCAAATGGGTCGGCCCGACCGACGAAGCCGACTGGGTGCTGCTCGGGCGCGCCGACCGCAACTTCCACCTGCGTACGCTCGATGACGCCCGCAAGCTGCGCATCGGCACCTACCACGGCGACGCCCGCGACGAGTACCTGCGCGCGCGCGGCTTCCTGGTCGATCCGGCGCCGGTCGACATGATGAACCCGCGCAAACTGATGCTCGACCGGATCGACCTGTGGGCGGCCAGCCTGCGGCGCGGCACCACGTTGACGAAGCAAAATAGCTGGGGCGAGAACATCGTCCCGGTGCTGACCTTCAAGCATATCGGCGTGTACCTCGCGTGCAACCGCGCGGTGCCGAGCGAACTGATCGACCGGATGAACGCCGCGCTCGAGGGCATGGGCCGCGACGGCACCATGCAGCGGATCGACCACAAGTACCAGAAATGGGTCGAGGACATGCAGCCGAAAGCGACCAGCGCGCAATGAAGCAGTTCGACACCGGGTCCACCCGCCTCGCCTTGCCGTTCGGCGCCCTCATCGCAGCGCTCGATGCCTTGTTCGTGGCCGGCTGCGAGGTGCCGGCGCGGCACGTGCACAGCGTCGCCGGACCGGCGGGCGAGCAGGGCACAGTGCTGATCATGCCCGCGTGGTCCGGCCGCCACATGGGCATCAAGACCGTCAATATTTTTCCCGCC
>CXWL01008349.1_pt1 | contig 19318 bp, 23 predicted proteins | sample 590931 | NCBI WGS metagenome assembly CXWL01 (sample SAMEA3498368, study PRJEB10139) | groundwater metagenome | biome: water well; material: biofilm material | place: Germany | collected 2015-04-27 | reverse complement strand
GCGGCGTCTCCTTAGATCGCGCGTTCCCCTCACCCGCCGCTTCGCGGCACCCTCTCCCCTCAAGGGGCGAGGGTTGGAGCTAATCACGAATCCCCCAGGGCCGCCGCGATCTGCGCTGCTACCTCTCGATGCCGTCATAAATCTCGGCATTCGTGAAACGGATCACACGCCAGCCGGATCGCTGCACATACTCGGTTCGCGCATCGTCGAACTTCTTCTGCTCGGGATCGTCATGCGGTGGGCCGTCGATCTCGATCACCAGCTTCACTGCAGGACAAGCGAAGTCCACGGAAAATTTGCCGATCGTGTGCTCCCGGCGAAACTTGCGATGGAGGAAACGCCGGCCACGCAACAGGCGCCAGAGTTTCTCCTCGCAACTCGACTGCTCGCCCCGGTTCTCCCGCGCGCGGCGTACGGTTTTCGCGTTACGCTTCATGCTCGCACTATAGCCTTCTCCCCTTGAGGGGAGAAGGTGGCGCGAAGCGCCGGATGAGGGGTTTGCGGTGGATGCAGCACTTTCTGATTTTTGACGCCAGCGGACAAACACAAGTTACCGCACGGCCTTCGTAAACACGCTTGAGGTCGCGACGGCGTCATAACCCAATTGGCAATAGAAGGCGTGCGCGTCCTTGCGATCGGTTCGCGATGACAAAGCGATGGAGTTAATGTCGCGCGACAACGCTGCGTTCTCTACTTCATTCATCAAGAGGCGACCAATGCCTTGGCCACGATGCGCTTCATCGGTGACGAGCGCCTGGACAACAAGATCGAACCCCTTTTCGATTGAGGGGCGTTCGAAGAAATGCACGAATCCTACAAGGCCGTTTGGCCCTTCTGCGCCAAGCATTGTGTGGCCGAGCTGGCGTTCAATGCGGCCCATGCGCTCGCGGATCGTCGCCTCATCAGCGTTGTAACCGCGCTGCGCATTCAGCTCTGAGATACGCGAGGCGTCGGCGGCGGCGATGGCTCTGACACAAAACTTGTTTGTCAACGCGGCGCCTCCATTTGATTTTAGACCAGCGTCCGCTTCGGCCGCTCCCCGAGCCTCACCCACGCGCCCACACCAAGCACCGCAATCCCCTCATCCGGCCCTTCAGGCCACCTTCTCCCCTCAAGGGGAGAAGGTAAGCAGCTTCACCCATACTCAATACACCCGCTTCTTCGGCGGTATCGGCTCCACGTCGTTCGTCATCGTGTTCGAGTGCACCGGGCGATAATCAATCCGCACGGCGCCGCTGCCAACATCCAGCCACGCCAAAGTGTGTTTCATCCAGTTCACATCATCGCGCTCGGGAAAATCCTCGCGCGCGTGGGCGCCGCGGCTTTCGGTGCGGTTGGCGGCGCCGTTTACGGTGACCAAAGCTTGCGCGAGCAGATTGTCGAACTCCACAGTTTCCACCAGATCGGTGTTCCAGATCAGGGAGCGGTCGGTGACAGCGACATCCGGCGCATCCTTCCAGATCGCGCCCATGCGCGCGACGCCTTCGTTCAACACTTCCCCAGTGCGATAGACCGCGCAGGTATCCTGCATGGCGCGCTGCATTTTTTCGCGCAGCTTCGCTGTCGGCGCGGCGCCTTTGGCGTTGCGGAATTTGTCGAAGCGCGCGAGGTGCGCCTCGCCTGCGTTCGTCGGCAGCGGCGCTTGAGAAGCGTTGGCCTTCACCATCTCGCCGCAACGCAAACCCACTGCGCGCCCGAACACCACCAGATCGATCAGCGAGTTCGAGCCCAAGCGATTGGCCCCGTGCACCGAAACGCACGCCGCCTCGCCCACCGCCATCAGCCCGGGCACGATTGCGTCGGGATCGTCACCCTTCTTGGTCAGCACTTCGCCATGATAATTCGTCGGGATGCCGCCCATATTGTAGTGCACGGTCGGCAGCACCGGGATCGGCTGGCGCGTGACGTCGACGCCGGCGAAAATCTTGGCGCTCTCGGAAATGCCGGGCAGGCGTTCGTGCAGGATCTTCGGGTCCAGATGATCGAGGTGCAGGAAGATGTGATCCTTGTTGGGGCCGACGCCGCGGCCTTCGCGAATCTCCAGCGTCATCGCGCGCGAGACCATGTCGCGCGGCGCCAAATCCTTCACCGTGGGCGCATAGCGCTCCATGAAGCGTTCGCCGTTGGAATTGGTGAGATAGCCGCCCTCCCCGCGCGCGCCTTCGGTGATGAGGCACCCGGCGGGGAAAATGCCGGTGGGATGGAATTGTACGAATTCCATATCCTGCAGCGGCAGACCGGCGCGCAGCACCATAGCGTTGCCGTCGCCAGTGCAAGTATGGGCCGACGTACAAGAATAATAGGCGCGCCCATAGCCTCCCGTGGCGAGCACTACCTTTTGCGCGCGAAAACGGTGCAAAGTGCCGTCATCGAGCTTCCAGGCGGTAACGCCGCGACAGACGCCATCCTCCATGATCAGATCGAGCGCGAAATACTCGATGAAGAATTCGACGCTGTGCTTGAGCGATTGCCCGTACATCGTGTGCAGCATGGCGTGGCCGGTGCGGTCTGCGGCCGCACAGGTGCGCTGCACCGGCGCTTCGCCGTAATTGCGCGTCATGCCGCCGAACGCGCGCTGATAGATCTTGCCCTCCTCGGTGCGCGAGAACGGCACGCCCCAGTGCTCAAGCTCGTACACAGCCGCCGGCGCATTCTTGGTGAGATATTCAATGGCGTCCTGATCGCCCAACCAGTCCGAACCCTTCACGGTGTCGAACATGTGCCATTTCCAGTCGTCCTCGCCCATATTGCCGAGGGCTGCGGAAATGCCGCCTTGCGCGGCCACGGTGTGCGAGCGGGTGGGAAACACTTTGGTGACGCACGCGGTTTTCAGCCCCGCTTGTGCGCATCCCAAAGCAGCGCGAAGCCCTGAGCCGCCGGCGCCAACAACAACGACGTCATAAGTGTGATCGATCCAGGTATAAACGGACAAAAGCTCAGACTCCGAAATTCACCGCGAGCAACGCGAAGAGCGCGCCTGCGCCCAGCGCCAACGGCGCGAACGTGTTCAACAGCAGCAGCGCCATCTTGGTGGAACTCTTATGGATGTAGTCGAGAATAATTTCCTGCATTCCCAACATCATGTGGTAAAGCGCAGCGGCCAAGAGCAGGATCACGCCAACGGCGTTGATCGGATCGGTGAGAAAATCGATTGCGGCGACATAGCCGCCCACGCGCATTGAAATTGCCGCGCTGATCACGAACCAAGGCGCCAGCACCGCCAATGCGATGGCGGTGGCGCGTTGAGCAATGAAGTGGCCGGCGCCATGGCCGGCGGCGCGAGTGCGGGAGCGCGTTTCCATCGGTTCAAGCCCCAAACGTCACCAGCGCCCAGAGCCCGGCGGGCGCAGCGACCGCGAATAGAATGGCAAACCAAGCGCTGGCGTCGGCGTCGGCCGGCGTGAGCCCACGTCCCAGATCGAACACCAGATGGCGGATGCCGTTGGCGAAATGAAAAGCGAGCGCCGCAACGGTCAGGTAAAGCCCGATCTGCCCAAGCGGCGAAATCAGAAACGCCCCCACCGGAGCGTAAGCCTCCGCCCCCGCGGCAACCGCCATCAGCCAAAGCGCAAATAGAAGCGCCGCGCCATAGAGCGCAACGCCGCTGGCGCGGTGCAGGATGGAATTGGCCATGGTGACATGCCAGCGCCAAACCTGCAGGTGTGGAGCTATGGGCCGTTGTTCCGGGCGGGTTGCGCCAGGCATGTGCGCCTCATCTGTGTGTGAATTCGGTCACGGGAATCTGTGCGGACATTAGGGTCGGCGCGGGCGGTGTCAATTTCCGTGTCTACCTTAGGAAATGGTTCTTCAGAAAATGGATACAGGCGCAGGACCAACCCGCGGCGCCTGTTCAGCGCCGAACGCCTCCGCTAGGAAGGCGGCGGCGGTTTGCTTTCGGGAGGATCGGCATGCAGCAATTGGTGCTTGGGCGTATCGCCAAATTTGTGGCGCTGCTCGGTTTCTTCTTGCCCTGGGTCGCGGTGTCGTGCTCGGGAACCGACATCCTCCAGGCGACCGGCCTGCAATTGATGACCGGCGACGTACACATGCCCCAGGGGTTCCCGGGAGCAGGCGCAGAGAGTGGCGCGGACGTCGCAACAGAGAGCCCCAAGCCCAATCCCTTCGTGATAGCCGCGTTCGCGGTATTGGCGCTCGGTTTCGTGGCTGCATTACTGACCCGCTCCAAGATCGCCGCGGGCGTGATGCTCACCAGTGCGGTGCTCGGCATCGGCCTCAGTTATTATTCGGTCGAGAACATGCGCCACGAATTGGTGCGCTCGATGAACGGCGAACAAGCCCAGCAACAACAATCTTTAGGCGCCGAGGGTGGCGACATCTTCACGCTCGAACAACAGGCCCAGATGGCCCAAGCCGTGTCCACCGTGATTCAAGTCCGGCAGAAGGAAGGCTTCTGGGTCACGCTCGGCGGCGCAGGCTTGGCGGCGATCCTTGCGGTGCTGGTGTTGGCGGGCGGCGTTCCCGCTCGCAGGCCGGAAGAGGCGCAAGGGGGCTGACCCACTCAGCAAGCCACAACTCGCCAGGGTAACCAAATGCGAAACCCACTTTTCTACCAGGTTGCACTTGGCGCGGCGCTTGCCGGCTTGTTGTTGCCGTGGCTGGCGATCTCGCTGGGCGGCGAGGACCTCGCGACAATGTCGGGCATTGATGCGCTTCTCGGGCGCGCGGCTACGCCTTTCGCGCAATCCGTTAAGCTTGGGCTGCAGCCGGCCCTCATTCTCTCGGCCCTCGCCGCCGCCGCCGCGCTTGCGGTCAGTTTCTGGATCAAGAGCGAGAAAGTGCGCGCAGCTTTGATGGCGGGATTGCCGGCGCTTGCGATCGTCGCCGCCTTCCTCGGCGTGCTGGCGCTGAAAGAGATTCCGCGCCGAGAAACCGCATACGCCGCCAACGCGGGCTACGAGCAAATATTGCAGGCGGCGCTCTCAAGGCGCCTCAGTCTCGAGGAAAGGCCTGGGTATTTTCTCACGCTGCTGGGCCTGGCCGCCGCCGTGGGTATTGCCAGCATGGGGGTGCGGGCGCGGGCGCCGACCGACGAAAAAGCCGCTCCTACGGACGCTTCCGGCCAGGCTTGAGACCTGCGAGCACGCTGACTTGTCCCACTTTCTGCTTCCGTAAATCCTGACGGCGCCCTAACTTTATCGCGCGAGGTTGGAGGGGAAGCATGAAGGGGGTCATTCTCGGCTATGACGTGGCCAGCGCTACGGGTGTGATCCTGGGCGATGACCAAAACCGCTACAATTTCGACCGGAGGCAATGGCGCAGCCCGCAGCAACAGCCCGCCGCGGGCGCGCAGGTGGACTTCCTCGCTAGCGGCGCTATCGCCGAGGATGTGTACGCGACGACGTCAGCGCCAGTTTTTTCCGGCGATTTGTCCAACGTCCTGGGCAACGTCTCGATCCGGCCGTCGTTGGTGCTGGCGACCTTGGTGCTGCTGGGCTGTTTTCTGCCGTTGTTTTCGCTCTCAAACATGATCGCATCGGCCGGCCAGGGTGGCCCCGCCGCCGCCATTTTCGCTCAGCTTGCGTTGCCGGGAGAACCCTCCCTGATCGGCTTAGCCGACCTCAAGGGCAAGTTGATGAACTTCGCCCGCATGGCCGGGAACCAGCAGGATCCGATCGGTCTGTGGATTTGGCTTCCCTACCTTATCCCCCTGGTCGCTGGCGGGCTGCTTACAGTCGAGCTGCGCGATCGCAACGCTGACTCGCGCGTGTTGCAGGTCCTTGCCGGCCTCTGCGCTTTCGTCGCGCCAGTCGCGGCATATTTCTTCTTGCTGATCCCGGCAATGGCTACGCAACCAGACGGCCCGCAATCCGTACCGTGGAGCATGGGCGCGTTCATGATCGCCGGCGGCGGCTTACTGTTGCTGCTCAACGCCTTCGGCGCGCTCAACAGTTTGTTCCCAGGGCAAGCCGCTGCACGCCCATACCAGCCGCCGCCATCGCCGGCGTATGGCAGCGCCCAAGGCGGGGGTTTTGCCGTCGACGCGCCAGACGCGACATGGTCGAGCGGAGGTGCGGCGCAATCTGGCGGCGCATCATACGCCCCCGACGAGCCGGCGCCGCGTTCAGGCTTGCCCCCCGCTGCTTTGGCGGCGATCGCACTGGTTGTCCTCGGACTGCTTGGCGGCGGCGGTTACTTCGTCTGGCGCACGGTGGACGCGCAACAACGCGCAGCCGCAATCGATCAAGCCTGGGCGCAAGTTGCGCGCGATGATCCGGCCGCGCTGCGCGGTTTCATCGGCGGCACGCCGGGCTTGCACAAAGACGAAGCGGAAGCCGTGCTAAACCAATTGGAACAGACACGCTACGCCGCAGCGCAAACCTTGGATACGATCGAAGCTTGGCGTGCGTTTGCCGATGGCTTCCCCGGCACCCAGAACGCCATGAACGCGCAGGGTCGCATCGGCGAGTTGGAACAGCTGGCGGCGATGACCGCGCCATTGCTTGGCGTCTGGGCTGGAAACGTCACGCAAGGCATCACGCAATATGAGATCGGCGTCACGTTGCGCGTTGAAGGCCGCGCACTGCGCGGTAGCGCGCAATATCCGATGCTGCAATGCCTCGCAGCATGGGAAGGCGGCGACGGCTCGGCGGCGCGCGGATCGCCTTGGACCATGAGCGAGGCGATGCAGGTCGGCAACCAGGCCTGCCCAAACGGGCGGCAAGTCACGCTGACCTTGTTGCCCGACGGCAGCCTCGCGCTCGCCTACCTCGATCCCGCGACGGGCATGTTGTCCGCCTCTGGATCGTTGAACCGGACCGACCCAGCGGCCGCTCCCGCCATGGCGACGACGCCATAAGCTAAGGCCGCTTCGGGATCCCGGCCCAATAATCGAACTCGAGCACCACGTTTGGATCATAGGCGCCGTCAGCCTGCTTCAGCGGGAAATCGGCGCAGGCGCGGTTCTTGGTCGCGATCAAGCGAAGCCGCATGGAGCCGACGCTGTTTGCGCCAAGATCGGCCCGATCGAGCACCTCCGACCATGCGTAGAGCGTGTCGCCCGCTCTGAGCGGCGCAACATGGCGCCCGGCATTGATCGCCAGCAACATCTGCGCGTTGGCTAGGCCATTGAACGCCAGCGCCCGCGCCAGCGAAATCGCAACGCCGCCGTAGATCAGCCGCCCGCGCTCGCCTGCCGTTTGCGCGTTGAAATGCACGCGCGCCGTGTTTTGATAGAGCCGCGTCGCGAGCTGGTGCTCGGCCTCCTCGATGGTGACGCCATCGACATGATCGATCTTGTCGCCGATCGCATAATCCTCGAACGCATGCAAACTGCCTGCGAGCGCGAAATCGTAACGAGTAAAATCGAGGCCCTGCGGCAACGCAAGTTGCGCCGCGCTCAAGTGCGGAAGGAGTTCCGGCGCTGGCGCATCGACACTGGACGCCGCCGCGTCCCGCTTGTTCACCATCACCCAACGGCAGAAGCTCAGCACTTCCTCGCCGCGCTGATTAACTCCGCTCGTGCGCACATGCACGATGCCGGTTTTGCCGCTCGAGTTCTGCTTGAGACCAATCACGTGCGAGCGCGCTGTCAGCGTGTCGCCCGGATAAACCGGAACCCCAAAAAACCCCTCCGCGTAGCCCAAATTGGCCACCGCATTGAGCGACACATCCGCCACGCTTTTGCCGAACACGATGTGGAACGCAAGCATTGGATCGATCGGCGCGCGCGCCAAGCCACAGTTCTGCGCAAACACATCCGAACAAAACAACGCATAGCGTGAACCTGTAAGCGCGATATTCAGCGCTGCATCGCCCTGCGTTATCGTGCGCGGCGTCGCATGCGCGATCACCTCGCCGACGCGGAAGTCCTCGAAGAAACGGCCGGGATTGGATTTCATCGCCCCTTGTTTGCGTCCCGGAGCCGAGCGGTCAAGTCGCGCATTGACTTTGCTCTTGCGAACCTTCAGCGCATTGCGCCCATGCATATCCTCGTTCTTGGCGGTTATGGGCTTATCGGCCTTGAAGCGGGGCGAGCGCTGATGGCGGCCGGCCATCGCGTGACGGCGGTCGGGCGCGACATCCGGTTCGGGCGACGCGCCTTGCCCGACGCGCGTTGGCTTGGCGCCGACATCGCCCATCTCGACGCTCCGGAAAAGTGGGCGCCGCTCCTGCGGGACGTGGACGTGGTCGTCAACGCTTCGGGCGCTTTGCAGGACGGCGTAAGGGACAACCTTTTCAGCGTCCAGGACACCGCCATTCGCGCCTTGGTCGCTGCATGCGAAACCGCCGGCCTCGCATGCTTCGTTCAGATCAGCGCCCCCGGCGCCAATGAACGCGCTGACACCAACTTCCTGCGCACCAAGGCGGCAGCCGACGACGCCCTCAAAGCCAGCACACTCTCCTGGGTCATCCTGCGCCCGGGATTGGTCTGGGGACGCACGGCTTCCGGCGGGACTGCGCTGGTGCGCATGTTGTCGGCATTCCCCATGGTTCAACCTCTCGTGCTCGCCCACGCGCAGGTGCAACTAGTCGACATCGACGACGTCACAGCAGCGATCGTCGCGGCGTCGAACGGAGAAACGCGCGCGGGAAGCGACCTGACCTTGCTCGAACCAGCGGCGCACTCGCTTGCGGGTGTCGTCGCAAAAGTCCGCGCCTGGCACGGATTTCCTGACGCGAAGTTTCGCGTCGACCTACCGCCGGTCTTTGGCGGGGCCATTGCTCGCCTCGCGGACTTGGCGGGCTGGCTTGGCTGGCGTTCTCCGCTGCGCACGACATCGCTACGCGCGCTCGAGCGTGGTGTGGTTGGCGAGCCCTCGGTCCCGCTTGGGTCTTTTGACGCGATCTTGAAGCAGCGTCCTGCCACGCGTCAGGATCGATTGTTCGCGCGCATGCAATTGCTGCTGCCCTTGGTTGTCCTTTGTCTCGCCGGATTTTGGATTGTCTCCGGCGTGCTTGACCTCATGGCGACGCCCGCCGCCGCCGAGACTCTGCCGGAATCGCTGCCAAACAGAGACATCTATGTCCGCGCCGGGTCGTTTGCGGACCTCGCGCTTGGCTTGGCCGTGCTATGGCGGCCCTGGGCGCGCGCTGCTTGTTTCGGCATGATCGCGCTCACCGGCGGCTACCTCGTCGCCGGCACAGCGCTCGCACCGCAGCTTTGGGCGGACCCGCTGGGGCCGTTTGTCAAGGCGCTACCTGCCGCGATGCTCGCTCTGGTCTGCGCAGCGATGTTGGAGGAGCGTTAGTGGACTGGATCGCTGTCCTGCGTTGGCTTCACGTTATCGGCGCGTGCGTGCTGCTCGGGACCGGCGCGGGGATTGCGTTTTTCATGGCGATGGCGCACCGCACGGGCAACGCCGCCATGGTCGCACACACCGCGCGTATCGTCGTGATCGCCGATTGGCTCTTCACCGCCAGCGCGATCGTGGTTCAACCCATCACCGGCGCGCTGCTCGCCCAAGCGCTCGGCTGGAGCTGGAGCGAAGGCTGGCTCGTGCTTTCGCTCATCCTCTATGTCGTGACGGGCTGCTTCTGGTTGCCGGTAGTCTGGATGCAGGCAAAAATGCGCGACCTTGCCGCCGAGGCCGCGCGCACGAATACGCCCCTGCCCGAACGCTATCACCGCCTCTACCGCGCTTGGTTCGCCTGCGGCTTCCCGGCGTTTTTCGCGGTGCTGACGATCTTGTGGCTAATGCTGGCGCGGCCAAGCTTCACTTTGTTTGGCTGATCACTTCAGCCAACGCCACCACGCGCTGCGCCTGCTCCAAATGCAGCAGCTCCGCCATCTTGCCATCGACCTTGATCACGCCTTTTCCCGCGTTCTCCGGCAGCGCAAAGGCGGCGATAAGCGCGCGCGCGCTGGCGATTTCCTCGGCGCTTGGCGCGAATACAATGTTGCAGGCCTCGATCTGCGAAGGGTGAATCAGCGTCTTGCCGTCAAAACCGAACGCCAGCCCCTGGCGGCACTCCGCTTCGAAACCTGCCGCATCGGCGATGTCGTTGTAGACGCCATCGATCGCCGCCAACCCCTCCGCGCGCGCGGCCATCACGGCAAGTGATAGCGCTGCATGAAACGGCGCGCGGTCCGCGCCAGGCCTGGCGCGCATTTCCTTGGCGAGGTCGTTCGTGCCCATGACCAGCGCCGAGAGCCTCGTCGCCTTCGCAGCGGCGGCGATTTCAGCCAGCTTCAGGATCGCGCGCGAGGTCTCGATCATGACCCAGAGGCTCGCCTCATCGGCGAAACCGGCTTCCGTCATCGCATCGTCGAGCGCCACGACCTCATCGTCGGTTTCCACCTTTGGCGCCAAGATTCCATCCGGGCGCGCTGTGCCCGCAGCCGCGATGTCTTCGCGGCCCCACGGCGTTGAAAGCGCATTGATGCGCACGATCACTTCGCGTCGGCCGTAGCCGCCGCCCTGCACCGCCGCCGCAACCGCCGCACGCGCGGCCTCCTTCGCGTCCGGCGCCACGGAATCTTCAAGGTCGAGCAGCACCACGTCGGCGGGCAAGCTCCTGGCCTTCTCGAGCGCCTTGGCGTTCGATCCTGGCATATACAGGCACGAGCGCCGCGGCCGCGCGTTCATGATCTGTCGTGCGTTCATGATCTTGCCCATCGCTGAAACGCACGCGATACATCGCGCGCGCATGAACGAGCTTAACCGCCCCAGGACGATTCTGTCGATCCAGAGCCAAGTCGTCGGCGCTCGCGTCGGCAATAGCGTGGCCGCGTTCGCGATGGAGCGGCTTGGGCTGCGCGTGTTCCAGATCCCAACCACGCTGCTCGGCCGCCGCCCTGACCATGGCGCCCCTGGGGGCGGGCCGATTCCGGCCGCAACAATTGCCAGCTTTATCGACGCCCTGGCCGCGGACGCCCTTCTTGGGGAAATCGACGCCGTGCTCACCGGCTACATCGGCGGCGCCGACCAGGTGGCCGTGATCCTCGACGCGGTCGACCGGATCAAAGCGGCGAACCCCACTGCGATCTTCGTCTGCGATCCAGTGCTGGGTGACGACGGAAAGGTCTATGTCAGCGACGAAATCGCTGACGCTGTAATCAAGTCTCTATGGGCCAACGCCGACTGGCTGATGCCCAACGCGTTCGAACTTGGCCTCATTGTGGGGCGCGAGATCGATGGGCTGGGCGCGGCACGCGACGGCGCTCGGCGCATCGGCAAGCCCTTGCTGGTGTCCTCGATCCGCACCGCGCTTGGCGTTGGTAATCTGTTCGCCTCCCCCTCGGGCGATTGGTTCTGCGAAACCGCGCGCCTGCCGCGCGCGCCCAAGGGGGCGGGAGACCTGCTTTCGGCGTTGTTTCTGGCGCGGCGGCTGCGGGGAGAAACTCTCACGTTCGCGCTCGAAGGCGCGACCGGGGCGGTCTATGACGTGATCGTACGATCGCTCGCCGCCAACAGCGAGGATTTGGCGTTGCCCGCCGCGCACGATCTGGTGGCCGATCCAGTGACCTGGCCACGCGCGGCGCATTTGGAACTCTTATGATTGGCGCGGATATCTTGGTTATTCTTCGGCGCATTCTAATAGCATCGAAGCGCTTACCCATGACTCACGATAGTCCGTCATTCCGGACGCGCGGAGCGCGATCCGGAACCCAGGGGATCGAAGGGCGCGGTGTTTGCCCCTGGGTTCCGGGTTCGGCTTCGCCGCCCCGGAATGACGGAGCTTATTTTTCCTCGCCCCACTGCTTTCCCGGCAAGGACAAGCCTTGCACAGGCTCACCATGACCGACGGATTTGTCGCCCCCGGCTTCGAACGCGTTTACGATGCATTCGAAAGCAATCTCTCCGAAGAACTCGGCGCCAGCTTCGCCGCCGTGCGCGAGGGCGAGATCGTGGTCGACCTCTGGGGCGGCTGGGCCAATCGCGACCAAACCAAGCCGTGGGCCCGCGACACCATCGCGCCGGTATACTCTACCACGAAAGGCGTTAGCGCGCTGATCATAGCGATGCTCGCCGACCAGGGTTTGATCGACTACGATGCGCCGCTGACATCTCTCTGGCCCGCTTTCGGCGTTCACGGCAAGGACCACGTCACCATCGCGCAAACCCTCGCGCATCAGGCCGGTGTTCCGGGGTTCATCGAGCCGATAAACCCTGACCTGTGGCTCGATCCGCCGCGCTGCGCCGACGCGATAGCCGCGCTTGCGCCGATGTGGACGCCTGGAAGCGCCAGCGGCTATCACCCGCTCACCTGGGGCTATATCGCGGGCGAGATTGCGCGGCGCGCGGCGGAGCGTTCGCTTGGAACCATCCTGCGCGAGGATATTTGCGCTCCGCTCGGCATCGATTTTCAAATCGGCGCCCCCGAAGCCGAACACCATCGCTGCGCCGAGATGAAAAAACCCTCGCGCGCTGGCGAGTTCGGCGAGATCACGGCCCCGCGCAAGGCCGCGTTCTTTACACCGTGGGCGGCGCCTGTCCGGGGTTCGACGCTGTGGCGCAAGATTGAAATCCCTTCCGCCAACGGCCACGGCGGCGCGCTCGGGATCGCGCGATTGTACGGGGCCTACGCGACGGAGGGCGAAATCGCAGGCAAGCGCGTGCTCTCCGCAGAAGGCTTCGCTGCTCTGACCAAGCGCATCTGGCGCGGCGACGATCTGGTGTTGCCGTTCAACATCGACTGGCGCGCCGGCATTATCGGCAATTCCAACCGCTTCTACGGCCCCAACCCCGAAGCCTTCGGCCATTCCGGCATGGGCGGCTCGTGCGGCTTCGGCGATCCGGTCGCGCGGATCTCCGCGAGTTACGTAATGAGCAAGCAGTCGCACCACATCATGGGCGACCCGCGCGCATTGCGCTTGATAGAAGCCCTGTACGCATGCGTCTGAAAATTGCCCCCCGTCTCTGGTTCGAAATCGGCGCCGTGCTGGTCGCGCTCGCTCTGGTATTGGTGTTGGGCGATCTGCTCGTGCGCTCTCGCAATTTGGCGCTGCCCGGTGGGCAACCGGTGTTCGGCGATTACATCGCCTTCTGGAGTGCTGGCAGAACCGTGCTCGATGGCAAAGCCGAGGAGGTGCACAAACGCGAACCGCAATGGACCCATCACCGCGAGGCCGTGCCGGAAGTCAAATTCTACGCGCAATTCGCTTCACCGCCGACCTTGCTATTGTTTACACCGATCATGGCGCTCGCGCCCTATCACGTCTCTGCAATCATCTTCCTTGCGCTCTGCCTGACCCTCTACTTCTTCGCGATGGCGAAAATCCTGCCAGACAAACGGGCGCTGATCTTCGCGGCGACCGTCCCGGCGATTGTCTACCAATTGGGTTCCATCCAACTTGGCATGATCGTCGCCAGCGTTTCCGGGCTTGCGCTGTTCTGGCTCGATCGGCGTCCACGCCTCGCAGGCGCTTTGGTGAGCGTGCTCGCGATCAAGCCGCATCTCGCCATTCTCTGGCCGCTGCTGCTGGCGTTGTCTGGGCGGTGGCGCGCCTTCGCCGCCGCGGCCATTGCAACCGCCATCTTCGTCGCAGTCGGCGGCCTGGCGTTTGGGTTCGACGCTTATTTGCGGTTCTTTGCGAGCCTTTCAGGCGCTGCGCGAGTTATCATAGAACAACGCGTGGCGACGCCCTCCTACGGCAGCCTCTACGCCAATCTGCTGCAGGCGCACGCACCGCAGGCAATCGCCGCCACCGCGCACGCAATAAGCGCGGCCGGAGCACTCGGGCTCTCGCTTTGGGTTTTCCGCAACGGCCAACGCGGCGAGCAAGGCGCGGCCCTGTGCGCAGCGACATTGCTGATCTCGCCCTACATGTTCTTCTACGATTTCGCGTTGCTCGCCGCGGGTGTCGCCCTACTGGGCGCGCCGCGCAATCGCTTCGAGATCGTGGCGTACGTTTTCGGCTGGGGCGCCGGCCTCTCACTGGCCGCGGGGGTCTATCTACCTCATCCTCACGTTTTGCATCTGGGCGCGCTGACCATCAACACGCCCGTCATTCCGCAGCTGCCAATCGGCCCGCTGGCTGCGTGGCTGGTGCTGATCGCCGCGCTCAGGCGCGCAGGAAACGTGGGCCCTGCCCCGGCGCCAGCACCACAGACGTAAGCGGTCCGCCGAAGCAAGCGCCGGTGTCGACATTGATGCGGCGTGGGCTGAGGTGCGGCTTGAGATCCGGCAACGGCGTGTGGCCGTGCACCACCAATAGCCCCTCCAAATCCGGCCGCCTCGGCCAGCGTTCGGAATTGAAGAATTTTCCCGAACGCGTCCACAAATAGATTTCCTCCTTGCAGGCAGGGAACGTCTCCGGATCGATGCCGGCGTGCACGAACACCAGCCCACGGGCTTCGTCGCGCCAAATGGCGGGCAATTCCCGCATCCAATTCAGATGGCCGGTATCGATCGCGTCACGCCAATCGTCAGCGGCGCCGTTGGCTTGTTTGTAGGAGGCGATGGTTTCGTCGCCGCCATTGGTGGCCCAGTGATAGATGCCGATCGATTCTCTCTTAGAATAAGCGTGCAGCATCAGCTCTTCGTGATTGCCCTTGAGCGCCAGCGCTTCGCCGCTGCGCGTCAGCTCCAGCGCCAGCGCCACCACGCCGCGGCTGTCAGGCCCGCGATCGATGAGGTCGCCCAACAGCACTATTTTGTAGGAATTGGCCCACTCGCGCGCGTCATCGCGGATAAAGCCGAGCAGCCGCTCGAACTTCTCCCTCTCGCCGTGCACATCGCCGATGGCGTAATAGACGATTTCACTCATGACTGCTTCGCTCGCGCCAGCGTATCCCACGCGAAGAAGCCAAGGCCAGCCCAGATCAACGCGAAACTGATAGCGTGCAGCATTGTGAAAGGCTCGCCGAACGCCAATCCGGTCAAAAACTGCAGCGTCGGCGCCACAAATTGTAGTAGTCCCAATGTTGTGAAACTTACCCGCCGCGCGCCAAAAGCAAACGCCATCAGGGGGATTGCGGTTGCAGGGCCTGCTGTGGCGAGAAGCAGCGCTGTCGAGGGATCGGCGCTGAACCCCAGCGGCGCTTCGCGCGCAACCCAAACCAGCATCGCTATCGCCACCGGCGCCAGCGCGAGGCTCTCGACCAGCAGGCCTACCGCGGCGGGGACAGCAGCGCGCTTGCGGATCACAGCGTACCCCGACCATGAGACACAAATCGCGAGCGCCACCCAAGGCGGCGCGCCCAACGCCAAACCCTGCACGATCACGCCGGCCAAAGCGAGAACCAGCGCCACGCCCTGCAATCCGGCGATTCTCTCGCGAAAGAACAAAACTCCGACAGCGACGCTAACGAGCGGCGCCAGGAAATAAGCAAGCGAAGATTCGATCACGCGCTCGTTGAGAACGAGATAGACGTAGAGTCCCCAGTTCACGAAGATGAAGCAGGCCGAGGCCGCAAGCGCAGCGAGCATAAGCGGCTTGAACGCGGCGGCAATCTCCTGCCGCCCCAACCGCCACCCGCTCATCACGAACACCGCGATCAGCGCCCACGGCGCCGCCCACAGGATGCGTTGCGCCAATACTTCGCGGACATCGATCTCCGCGAAGAGTTTGAGGTACAGCGGAAAGAAGCCCCACATGACGTAGGCGCTCGCCGCGGCGACGAAGCCAGCGCGATGATCCGGCGCCGTTGCATCGTCAGCTTTCACGATGTCTGCGTTCCATAGGGCGCGGGATTCTTGATCTGCATGAAGCGTTCCGGCGCCGTCAGCGGCGTGAAGCCGAGCGGCTCGTAGACGCCGTGTGCATCCTTGGTGCCCAAGAGCCAACGGCGCAGCCCTTGGAGTTCCGGAAGCTCCAGAAATGTCCGCACCAAGGTGCGGCCGAGACCGCGCCCTTGCTTTCCCGGTAGCACAATCACGTCGCAGAGCCAGGCAAACGTCGCTTTGTCCGTCACCACGCGCGCGAAGCCGATCAGCTTGCCGTGATCGTCGCGCGCGACGACGCACATGGAGTTCGCGCATGCGCGCTCCACCACATCACGCGGAATACCGGGCGACCAATAGGTCTCGCGCAACACCCGATGTATGACATCGAGATCGTCTACGGACGGTTGTTCGATTGCGATCAGCAAGGTTCCCACCAACAAATAAATAGCCGCATTTGGGCAGCGTCGCCAGCGTGTGCGGGTGGACGCCAGTGCAACAATTCTTTCAGTTCGCTACCGGTTCAGCGCAGTTGATCCTCGATCGTGCGCGTGCGGTCTGTCACCACGTCGCCGGTGTGCTTGGTCGAAGCCGGTTCGAGCAGAAGGACCCAACATTCCGACTCCGCGCGAGGATTATGCATGGTGTTTTTCGGCACAACATGAAACTCGCCCTCGCGGACGAGCACGGCGGGCCTGTCCTGGTATTCGATCGAAAGCTCACCTTTGACGATAAAGAACAATTCGTCTTCATCGTCATGCTTGTGCCAGACGAATTCGCCCTTGACCTTGGCCGCTTTGAGATACTGGTCGTTGATGCGAGCGATCACTTTGGGGGACCAATGCTCGGTCACCGCGTCGAACGCGCCGCGCAGGTCGGTCGCGCCGATCACGCCGCGCGCAGCCGCTTGAACAGCCCGCGATTGAGCATCAGCTCGGCGATCTGCACCGCATTGAGCGCAGCGCCTTTCCGTAGATTGTCGCTGACCACCCACAACGAAAGCCCGTGCTCGACCGTCTTGTCGTTGCGGATGCGCGAGACGAAGGTCGCAAATTCGCCGACGCAATCGAGCGGCGTGGCGTAGCCGCCATCCTCGTGCTTGTCGATCACCATGATCCCTGGCGCCTCGCGCAGGATTTCACGCGCCTCATCCGCCTCGATCGCGTTTTCAAACTCGATGTTCACTGCCTCGGAATGGCCGACGAACACCGGCACGCGCACGCTGGTGGCGGTGAGTTTTATCTTGGGGTCGAGGATCTTCTTGGTCTCGACCTCGATCTTCCACTCTTCGGTGGTGTAGCCGTCCTCCATGAAATCGCCGCCGTGGGGGATTACGTTGAAGGCGATCTGCTTGGGGAAATGCTCGCAGACGATCTCGTCATTGACGTAGAGTTTTTTCGTCTGCGTCCACAATTCGTCCATCGCCTCCTTGCCGGCGCCGGAGACCGATTGATAGGTCGCCACTACCACGCGCTTGATCGTTGCGCGGTCGTGCAGCGGTTTCAGCGCCACCACCAATTGCGCCGTCGAACAATTCGGGTTGGCGACGATGTTGAGCTTGTCATAGCCCAGCACCGCGTCCGGGTTCACTTCCGGCACCACCAGCGGCACGCGCGGATCCATGCGCCAAGCGCTGGAATTGTCGATCACCACCGCGCCGGTCGCGCCAATCTTGGGCGACCATTGCTTCGACACCGCCCCGCCGGCGCTCATCAGCACCAGATCGGTGCCGGCGAAATCGAATTGCTCGAGATCTTTGCACTTCAGTGTGCGATCTCCGTAGCTGATTTCCGTACCCATCGAGCGGCGCGACGCCAGCGCGACCACCTCGTCGGCGGGGAAAAGCCGCTCCTCCAGAATAGTGAGCATTTCCCGGCCCACATTCCCCGTCGCGCCGACCACCGCTACTCGCAAACCCATGTGTTTTTGCTCCTCAAGGCCTCGGTTTAGGCAGGATCGACGCCTTTTCCAAGGCGGCGCCCCAGGCTAAGCTCGCGCCCAAGGGGGAAGGGCAATGGCCGAACACGCTTTCGAATTCTACCGGCTCCTGGTCGAGGAGGTGCGCGAGGCCCGCCGCGCCCGCCGCGAACTGTCCAACATGTTCCTGACGCTGAACACCGCCGGCGTCGGGGCGATGGGCTTTCTCGCCCAGGGTGACGGCTCGCTCGACCCGGCGCTGATGGCGGTGTTGGCGGGCGCATTGGCGCTGACCTGCATCATCTGGCGCACCTCGAACTCGTACTACACGCTGCTGCTGGCGGCGAAGTATCGCGCCATCTACGCGCTGGAGGGCGAACTTGGCCGTCATCCGATCCGCGAGGAATGGGAGGCGCTGCAGGGCAAGCGGCGCACGATGAAATGGTTCTCGCTGGAGCGGATGATGCCAGTGCTGTTCATCGTCGCTTACGTGCTGTTCGTGGCGATCCAAACCCACGCCGTGGACTTCGCCGCACTCGAGCAGCAAGTGCGCGAACTGTTCGCTTCTTTGATGGCGCGCTTCGCGCAGCGTTAGCATAACGCCGCCTCCGCGCACCGCTCTCCCAGTTCCGCGCGCGCCGCATAGGCCATGCGCTTGCACGGAACCCGCGCGCCGCGGCCCATGGAGAACATCTCCACCACCTCGCCAGTATAGCCAAAGCCGCCCTTCTCCAGCACCCGCCCTGAGGCTGGATTATCGACGAAATGGCCGGAGGTGAGCGCGCCCAGTTTGCGCGCTTCGCTGACAAAGCCCGCGAGCGCTTCGCTGGCGAAGCCCTGGCCCCAATAGGGTCGCCCGTACCAATAGCCGATTTCGGTCGCGCCCTCCCCGACATGGGCGCCGATGCATCCGATCAGCCCTTCGCCTTCAAGCTCCACCGCGAACACGAATTCCTGTTCCGCGGGTGCACGCGCTGCGAGGATCATGATCCAGCCTTCGGCCGCGACCGGCAGGTAGGGCAGCGGCGTCATTGCGAGATTTCGGCCCACGCCGGGATCGTCGCAGAAGCGGGCGATGCGCGGCGCGTCGGCCATGCGCAGGCGCCGCAGCCGCAATCTCTCCGTTTCAATCTCCGCCACGTCACGCATTGCCAAGCCTCCTGCTCGGGCTTCGCGTGGGGCTAAGAAAAATGGGGCGCCTTGATCCGGGCGCCCCACGCTAAACTCGGGAACCGGATCGCCCTGTTGCGGCGATCCGGAAATTTATCCGTCTCGCCTAATTGGCCGAAGCCTGCATCGGATTAATCGATACGTAGGTTCGTCCATCGCGCTTAGTCGCGAACGCTACCTGCCCGTGACAAAGGGCAAACAGCGTATGGTCGCGGCCAAGGCCGACATTGGTTCCCGGATGGAATTTGGTGCCGCGTTGGCGCACGAGGATTTCCCCGCCGCTGACGGACTGGCCGCCAAAGCGCTTCACGCCGAGGCGTTGACCCGGGCTGTCGCGACCATTGCGCGAGGAACCGCCAGCTTTTTTGTGAGCCATGGGAGTCTCTTATCCGATCGCTGTAATTTTGACGTGGCTTTCGGCCTGACGATGTCCGGCGCGACGGCGATAGGTGTTGCGGCGGCGCTTCTTGAACACGAACACCTTGTCGCCCTTCTTGGTCTCGACCAGCTCGCCGGTGACCTTGCCGGCGTCCTTGCCCAGCTTCACGGCCTTGCCGTCGCTGGTCAGGAGCGTATCGAAGCTGACCTTGGCGCCCGCTGCGGCGTCGAGCTTCTCGACCACCACCACATCGCCCTTGGCGACCCGGTATTGCTTACCGCCCGT
>CXWL01006681.1_pt1 | contig 19318 bp, 18 predicted proteins | sample 590931 | NCBI WGS metagenome assembly CXWL01 (sample SAMEA3498368, study PRJEB10139) | groundwater metagenome | biome: water well; material: biofilm material | place: Germany | collected 2015-04-27 | reverse complement strand
TGATGATGCTCATAAAGTTTTTAAGGAGTATTACCCTACATCTTTATCTTGTTGATGTACTAGCCCAAATGTTCGAGATATACTGACTTCGTTGATTGATTATTAATAAGGAAGGCAGAAATGAGAGCAAAAAAAAACAAAGCCATACGATTTATAGATTTGTTCTGTGGAATTGGGGGATTTAGGTTTGCCGCAGAGCAGATTTTTTCAAAATATGATTTACCTTCGCAGTGTGTTTTTTCAAGCGATATTGACCCGTATGCAAGAGAAGCATACAAAGCCAATTTTGGCGAATATCCTTCTGGCGACATTACACAAGTAAACGAAAACGATATTCCCGACCATGACATTTTATTTGCAGGGTTTCCTTGCCAACCCTTTAGCATTATTGGACATGGAAAAGGATTTGATGATATACGTGGGACTCTATTTTTTGACATTGCAAGAATTTTAGCGGCGAAAAAACCAAAGGCTTTTATTCTTGAAAACGTCAAACAGTTGATTGGGCATAACAAAGGCGAAACGCTAAAAAAGATTCTTCATGTTTTGCGTGAAGAATTAGGATATACAGTCTATTACAAGTCATTAAATGCTTTAGATTATGGCTTGCCTCAAAAGCGAGAACGGGTAATTATCGTTGGATTTTATGAGCCGATGGTTTTTCAGTTCCCGCCTAAACAAAAAAGTTTTACTCCATTAAGTGATATTCTCGAAAAAGATGTTGACGAAAAACATTTTGCTTCTGATTACATTCGTGAAAAGCGATTATCAGAGCATACGCCAACCGTAAGCCCATCTATTTGGCATGAAAATAAAGCAGGTCATATTTCATCTTATCCATATTCTTGTGCTTTGCGAGCGGGCGCATCCTACAACTATTTATTAGTTGATGGAAAACGCCGATTAACTCCAAAAGAAATGCTTCGGTTACAAGGTTTTCCCGATTCATTCAAAATTGCTGTGACCGAATCGCAAATTCGGAAACAAGCAGGAAACGCAGTTCCAGTTAATATCGTCAGAGCAGTATTCGAGTCTTTCTTGCCTATCTTGCTTCACGATATGAACAAAGTTAACTTGTATCCGAAAAACTCTACCTATCAAATCGCCCTTGCCCACATCTTACGAGAACATAATGCCCGATACCAACAAATCCCCTCGCTTGCGAACGGTTAATAAAGTTAAACCGCCTTACCCGCTCAATCAATTTCCCGCAGATTTTGGTCAGAGACTTGGCAAAGAAATTGTATACTTGCTTGCCACAAAATCTACGCCATCTTTGGAAGGCTCGGAATGGGAACAAGTTTTCGCTTCTTGCATCGGCGCAGAATGGAAACCTTCAAATGTCGGATTAGATGATGTGGTTTTAAATGTTTGCGCTTGGGGCGCAAAAACAGTAAAAAGTTCAAATCCTCATAAAGCCGAAACTATCAGGCTTATTTCTGGGCGAAACTCTCCTGCTTATTCGTTTGACCAACAAAATTTAGACGCAGACGCTCAAATTCTTGGAAATGACGTACTAAAAATTTGGAACGCCCGTGTTGAATCTGTCAGAGCAAAGTTTTCACATTTAAGAACTGTTGTGCTCATTAAATCGGATGACTTAACCGAACTTGCGGTTTTTGAAACTGAAACAATCTTGTATCCGCCAGAAAATTATGTTTGGCAGAGAAACCAGCGAGACAATTTAGAAGCCTATGAAAAAGACTCAAATATTCATCGGTTTACTTGGCAACCGCACGGCTCGCAATTCACAATTATTAAGCCGCCTCGCAAACTTGATAAAGATGACGTTTTGAAAGCGGTAAATTTTGATGACAAGTGGGTAACTGTCACCAACCGCAAGTAAGATGACAGATACTTTCTCCAAGAAACAGCGTTCAGAAATAATGAAGGCTGTTAAATCAAAAGGCAACAAATCAACAGAAATTAAATTGATTGAGATTTTCAAGTTTCATCATGTAACTGGTTGGCGTAGAAATTCCAATCTTGAAGGACATCCAGATTTTATTTTTCTTAAAAATCGAATCGCTATTTTCGCTGATGGCTGTTTTTGGCATGGTCATAATTGCCGCAATGTTAACCCTTCCGATAATGCCGAATACTGGCAAAACAAAATCAAACGAAATAAAGCAAGAGATAAAGCGATAACAAAGGAATTAACTCAAAAAGGCTGGAAGGTTGTAAGAATTTGGGAATGTGAAATCAAGAAAGGCAAAGTCCAAAAACTTATGGCGGCAGGTCTTTTTTCAGGCAAAGAGTCTGGCACAACAAAAAACGCCTAACAAAGCATGCACCTGACGTGTGGGAGTCTGCGGCATTTTCGAGTATTTTTCTGGCTTCGGGTTTTTCCTGCTCCCGACCCTCCCCTACCCCTCCCACACGCAGGTAACGCACACCGTTGGGCAGTTCCTTGCTGAATAAGCGTCAGAAAAAGAGGAGAATCTATAATGAGCTACCGTATTCAAAGGCTTATCATTATTATCTTTATGGGTATCCTTGTTACCTCCTGCAACACCTCCGCTTCCTCCATCACCGCAACTCCACCGAGCAGTCCTTCTCCCAGCGCCAGTCCTTCACCCAGCGCCAGTCCTTCGCCAACCAATACACCCGGTCCCAATGAATATATCGTAATCGCACAATTGAATCTCTGGTATTTCGGCACCGGCTGCAATGGCGGCTTCGAGGATTTTGTTCATTGCAGCGGCCGACGCACGACGCCGTTCGAGCCTGCGCTCGGGCATACTTACACTAGTTCGGATTCGCGCGTTCTCCAGCAACAGATCGATTGGGCTGCCGATTATGGCGTGGATGCGTTCTCACTCGAATGGACAACGCCACGGGGCATTGGCACATCAGGGTCACTCGAAGATAACATTGACGATGCGTTTTTGAAGGCGCCCAACCTTGACCGGATTCGTTGGTGCATTTTCTACGACACCATTCTGCGCATAACCCAGGATCCGGCAATCAATGCCGATCTCAGCAATGGCGTCAACTTCGACGATCCCAAAGTTTATAACGCCTTTGTATCGGACTTTGATCATTTTTCGACGAAATACTTCGCGCAACCACAGTATCTAAAGATCGACGAGCGGCCGGTCATCTATATTTACGCTGCGTGGAATTTCCACGGCAACTTTGCTGGCGCAATCAAAGACGCGCGCGCAAAGGCGCTGGCTCAAGGTTACGATGTATTTATTGTCGGCGATGTGCTGGCTGCTGACAGGTTCAACAGCAGCCTCGTGTCACAGTTTGATGCCAACACCGCATTCACCTTTCTCATTCAGGGGCTTCCAATCGGTTTAGACATGGGTACGGCTGCCCCAGCGATTGATAAGTTCTTTCAAAGTTGGCGGAACAAGATACAAGAGTTGAAGGTAGCCGGACGAGACGATTTGGTGAACTTCCAACCTGGATGGGCGCCGCAATTCGACAATCGGCTGTTTGATGAAGCGAATCCGATCTACATCCCTGCACTGAGCAAGGATCAGGTTACAGCAATGGCTCAGGTCGCGCGCGACAACGCCGAACCCGTAGGTAGTTTGAATCAGAGGCTGATCTGGGTCAACACATGGAACAATTGGGCTGAAGCCACCACCATTGAACCAACCGCCAATCAAGGAGCCAAATATCCGGCAGGCAACTACCAATTCGACATGTTGGAAATTATTCGAGATATCTTCGGTCAGCAATCCTTTGGCAACGGCCCTCCGTTTCCAGCAACGGAAATACCAAATGCACTAGGCGTGCCTGCACCAGAATTAACACAGATCCCAAATATATCGAGTGTAGATCTGCCTGCGGGGAACTGGACAGGAAGAATAACATCGAAAGATGGCAGTTTTTCGACATTGTTAAATCTCTCATTTCAGCCGAGTTGTTCGATAAATGAAGTTTGCGGCACATACGACGCACCTCAAATTCAATGTTCGGGAACCCTTACCTTAGTTAGTACAGAAGAAAATTCTTTTGTCTTCATTGAAAAAACAACCAGCGGTTCAAATTTGTGCCTTAACACTTGCTATGAGCATATACAAAAACTTCCAGATGGCACAATTACGTATGGTTGTAGTCGAACTGGAAATTCAAATGATATTGACCTAACTGGGACTCTCAATCAACCGTGAAGTCGCTTAAGTCAAAAACGCCCAACAAAACGTGCATCTGACGCTGGGTATTCTGCGGCAATCTCAGGCAGTTTCCTACGCCTTTTCATTTTTCTGGCTGGACGGCTTCGCCGTCTCCGCCCCAGCGCCAGTAATGCGTTGGGCAGTGTGTGCCAGGTGACCAATAATGCTTATTTCTCCTCTTTCTTCGCAGCAACCCGTTCCTTCTTCCGCTCCAGCATCGCGCGGACTCGGGCGTGCCGTTCGCGGGTTAACGGGTAGAACCATGCCATTGCAATCGCGCCAAACAATAACAGCGCACCCAATGGGCCGATCAAAAAGCGAATGGCTTGCAATGTGGGTACAGATTGAGAAAACTGCGTCGCGCCAACGGGGGGAGATTGATAGCCAAACCAGCCAAGGGTTTGCAGGGCAATGAAGATCGCCAGCGCGCCCGTCAATTTCCGCACGAAATTTTTGACGCCGTAGTAAATCCCTTCACGGCGGCGGCCTGTGCGTAACTCGTCCCATTCGATCACATCGGGGAAAATGGCGTCTGGCAGAACATGCGCCGTTGAAACGCTGATCCCCGCCAGCACAGCCAGCACAAGGATATACGTGACCTGGCCGGGTTGAATGGAATAGATCAGCAATTGCACAACCGCCCAAAACGTCATTCCGATGATGTAGGCGCGTTGTTTGCCAACCTTGCGCGCCAGCCAGACCCAAAACGGCAGGACGATCACCGAAGTCACCAGCAGGCAGGCAAAGACAGCCGAGTCAAGCGGAAGGCCGAGCGCCTTTTGAAGCAGGTTTCCATCCGCAACCCAGTAGGCCAGGAAAAACGGCAAGGCCAAAGCAACCAGATCAAATGTGATCCAATTCAGCATGTAGAGCGCAGTTGCAAATCGAAATGGAATATTTTTCCAGGCGGTGCGTAACGTCTGTAAAAATGGAATTTCAGGTTCAGCCGCATCGGCGGCATTGCCGCGTTCACGCACCACTGCAAAGATCACAAAGAACGGAATGACAGCCAGCCCGCCAAAGAGAGCCGAAACAATAAAATATCCCTGTTGTTGAGTGGCGCCCCCTGCCAGAGTGGCATCCACTATCGCCGGCGCAGCAACTGCGGTGGCGAGTGAAGCGAGTAAATTAAAGAACATGCGGTATCCGCTCAGACTTGTCCGCTCATCGTAATCGGAAGTCATTTCGGGAGTGAGCGAATAAAACGGGATGGAAACCAATGTCTGTAATGTGTCGCTCAGCATATAGGTCAGGCAGACCGTGGCCGCGAGCCAATACTGATTCTGGAACGGCGGCGCCCACCAAAGCGCGACGAAGCTCAACCCGAATGGAATTGAAAACAGTAAAAGAAATGGACGACGACGCCCCCAACGCGAACGCACCCGATCACTGATCGTGCCGACAATCGGGTCGTTGATCGCATCCCAGACAATGCCGATCAATGCGGCGAAAGAAGCGAGGCGCGGTTCCAACCCGACCACATCCGTGAGAAAGATGGCGTAAAAAACCTGGCGCAGCGTGCCGAAACTGGCCAGGCTCCAATCCCCTGTGCCGTATGCCAGCTTTGTCCAAAACGAAAGATATCCCTGCCTGGTGGTTGTGATCATGAATTCTCCTTTGGCGATGTAACGGAATGCGGACTTAAGTCCGCGCTCCGTTACATCATTTTTTATATCGAGTCATTCCATCCAATAAGTCCAACACCATTTCCTTCAAATCGCCACGATTGGGAAGCGAACCGATCAGCCCATACATCGGCGCCATTTTGCTGGGAAGTCCGCCTCCTCCGCCCATCAGGCTGGATACTTTTTCCATCAAGCTTGTGACCCACGCTTCGGGCAGAATCCGCACCAGGAAATTAGCGATTCTGACCAGCCATGTATTTACTGTCTTTTCAAAACTTGGTTTGCGGACAGTATTTGCGGCATCAGCCAAATCGCTTAAAAATTCATTCACAACTTCGATGTGACCAAACTGCACAGTCATGTGCAAAGTGGGCGGGAATTGCTGGCGGTCAAGATGCCAGTTGCGCTTGGTTAATTCATCGGCTAGTGAATACACATCCAACCCTGACGCGAAGCGTGTCGATGGGCTGGAACCGATTGCAAACACACTCATCTCAGGGTCGCTGACAACTTTTATTCCAGGTATGGCATTCACGCCATCCTGCAAACGGCGCGTGGCTTTCATGACCAGATCGGTCATTTCGAGATAACCAGATTCGCCGAGATAATTTAATACTGCCCAGGCTGCCGCAATCGGCGCGCCGGGGCGCGTGCCGCCCATCGAAGGCGACGGATAAATCCCGCCGGGCCAATTGATCGAGACAAACATTTGATGACGGCGCAGTTCCGCTGTTTTATATAAAATGACAGATGCGCCTTTGGCGGCATACGCATACTTGTGCAAGTCTGCTGAGATCGAGGTCACACCGGGAACGGAAAGGTCGAAGTCTGGCACGGGGCAGCCGAGCTTACGGACAAAGGGCAGCATGAACCCGCCCACACACGCATCCGTGTGAAAGAGGAATCTGCGCTCCTGAGCAATCGCCGCCAGCTCGCGGATCGGGTCCACCACCCCATGCGGATAGGCCGGGGCAGAGCCGATCATCAGGATGGTATTGGCAGTTACAGCTTTTCGCGCAGATTCTACGTCGGCGCGGTAATCAGCCCTCAGCGCGGTGCGAACCGCTTTTACATCAAAATATTCTGCTGCTTTTTCAAAGGCGGGATGGCCGCTAATGGGCAGAATCATCTCTGGATGTTTGATCTCAGGGTGATTTTTGCGCGCCCAATCCCGCGCGGTCTTGACCGTCATTAGAAGGGATTCTGTTCCCCCGGAAGTGACCGTCCCTGCGGCATTGTCATCGCCGCCCAAAAGTGAAGCGGCCATTGCAACGATCTCTGTTTCAAATTTTCGCAATGACGGAAAGGCCGTGGGGTTCAAGCCATTCTCGGAGAAAAATAAAAGAGACGCTTCCTTCAGCAGGTCATCTACATCCTTGCCAGCGTGATAAACCAAACTGAACGCGCGTCCCTTTTGCCATTGCACATCATGGTCGCGCGCGGCGCGCATGGCGGCAAGGACTTCATCTTTTGATTTTCCAGTGGAGGGGAAAGGGAGTGTCATACGAATAGTTTAGCATGTTTCGTTATTCAAAAGAGCCGTAATTTATAGTAAAATTACGCCCGTTGGGGCGATGGCGGAATCGGCAGACGCAACAGACTTAAAATCTGTCGTTGGTAACAACGTGAGGGTTCGACCCCCTCTCGCCCCACAAGTCCAATGTCATTGCGAGGGCGCTTTTTCCCGAAGCAATCCCTCCTTACGCGGAGGTTGCTTCGCCAAGTTCAGGCTCGCAATGACATCCATATTAAAGGCAGTCATGTACTTTACCCGTCAGCAGTTGGAAGAGACCGAAGACAAAAGCCTTGCCCCCTACGGAATGCGCAGCAGGAATACAAAAGGCCGCGCCTATCTCGACGGCGAGCCTGAATACCGCACTTCCTTTCAGCGTGACCGTGACCGCATCCTGCATACCACCGCCTTTCGCAGATTGGAATACAAGACTCAAGTCTTCATCAATTTCGAAGGCGATCACTTCCGCACCCGCCTCACCCACACGCTGGAAGTTGCTCAGATCGGCCGAACATTGGCCCGCGCCCTGGGCGGGAACGAAGACCTTGTCGAAGCGGTTTGCCTTGCTCACGATCTGGGACATTCCCCCTTCGGTCATTCGGGCGAAATTGGCCTCGCCAGACTCATGAAAGATTATGGCGGCTTCGACCACAACAAACAATCCCTGCGCATCGTCACTGAACTGGAACAACGCTACCCTGAATTCCCGGGCTTGAATCTAAGCTGGGAAGTACGCGAAGGCATGGTCAAGCACGAATCAGAATATGATATATCCGATGCCCGCGATTTCAGCCCCGATTTACGCGGCAACCTTGAAACACAAATTGCCAACGTGGCAGATGAACTGGCCTACACCACCCATGATCTTGATGATGGCCTGCGCTCTGGCATGATCCGCCCGCAAGTTCTTGAAGGGGTTGCGCTGTGGGAAATCCTGCGGGAGACCTACAACTGGCATGGCGCGATTCTGGATGACATGGAAAGGCATCGGATGATACGTCAGCTTGTCGGCATCATGGTCACAGACATGGTCAAGGCTACCGATGAACGCCTCAAGAAAAGCAAGGTAAAGACTGCGGCAGATATTCAAAAGTTAAAACATAATGTCATCGGGTACAGCGAGGAAATGCAGCGCCGCAACCGTGAACTAAAAGATCTGCTTTACAAAAAACTTTACCGTCATTACCGTGTGGTGCGGATGCAGGTCAAAGCCGAGCGCATCATTTCAGACCTGTTCCATGCCTACCGCGCCGAGCCAGCCATGCTGCCCGACCACATTCAATTCTTCATCGAAAAGCGCGGACTGGAACGAACCATTTGCGATTACATCGCAGGTATGACAGACCGCTTTGCGATCGAAGAACACCAAAAGCTTTTCAATCCCTTCGAAAGACCCTGATTGGTTTTTACATGAAAGGGGGCGCAAAACTTACACTGCCCCTTTTTTATAAAATCAGGACTTACGCAAGACCACAAATAAGAAAGGAGCAAGCCATGTCCCAACCTAACTATCTGACCCCCGAAGGTGAAGTCAAACTCCAGGCCGAGCTGGAAGAACTAAAAGGTCCACGCCGCGATGAATTGGCAGCTCGATTGCGCTCGGCGATTCAAATGGGCGATCTTTCCGAAAATGCAGATTATCATAAAGCCAAGGAAGATCAGGGCTTCCTCGAAGGCCGCATCCAGGAGATCGAAGCGATCCTGCGCAATTCGGTCATCATCGAAAAAACGCAAAGCAAGGGAATTGTTGCAATAGGTTCTCACATTACCATTCAGGAAGATGGATTTGACGCTGAAACGTACCATCTTGTCGGCCCCACCGAAGCAGACCCGCGCAAAGGCAAAATCTCCCACGAATCCCCCATTGGCAAGGCGCTGATGGATAAAAAGGTCGGAGACACTGCCGAAGCAGACGCTCCTGGCGGTAAGATCAAATTCAAGATTGTAGCAATTGAATAACTGACCTTACGCACGGAAGAACTCTTTGCCGAAAATTTTAACGCCAAGCCGCAAAGACNNGTCTTTGCGTTAGATGTTTTGGGCAAGTATCCCACCCTGCAGAGCGGAATGCGTAAGGTGAGTGAATAAATAAAAAAATCCCATCGCAATGCGATGGGATTTTTTTATTTTCAGTAGATTCAACAAGCTGATCGACGCCAGAATCGTGAAGTACTGATTATCTATCCTTGTCTCGGCCAGATGGCTAATTCCAGGGTGATTCGTTCGAAATAGCTATCGGCTGGCATAGGGCCTTTTCCATATTCAAGGTCAATCACGGTGGCAAGCAATTGCAGGGTGGCTGTTTCGAGCAACACCTGCGCCTGGGGTTCTACAACCACAAGCTCCCCCTTGCGTTCGAGGCGGGAGCGAATCTCCGGGTCATTGAAGGCATGTTGCGACATCAAAACTTTGGTGGCAGTTTTTATATCGTTCTTATCGAAAAGCCATATCTCCAAGGCAGTGACCTTCTTCGGGTCACCCACGCCAATGGCTTCTGAAACGCCCACGCCATATTCGCCCATGAATTCGCCAGCCTGCGTGTCGATGCTGAACGATTCATCGTACAGGTCATCGCCCAATACATAGGTGGTCATTGTTTGGGTGATTGGCGGGGCAAGGCCAAGGTCTTCGAAATTTGTTTTTTCCGTATTACGGCTGATCTCCGAAGCGTGCATTACAGCAGTTACTTCACCACTGCCGCGTTTGCCCAACAGACGATAGGCGTAAAAACCGCCCGCGCCAAGCACACCCAATAAAACAATTCCCAAAACGCCAATAATGATCGGGCTTGAAAGCCCCAACCCGCCAGTTGTTGTTTCGGGCTGTTGACCACCACCCGCGGAAAGTACTTTCGTAATCACGTCCCCGTACGCCTTGACTACATTCGGGTCGGCGCTGCCAGGATTGGCCTGGATATTGGCATAGGCCTGCTGGGCGCCCTCGCCAAGATTCTGCCAACGTTGGACGGCCAGGTTCGGGTCCGAGTTGAGGCGAAAGGAATCAATTGCCATTCGCAGGTAGTCCTCCTGCAAATCCACACGCAGGTAGGATGGGGTTGCATCCACGAATTCCACAGGTGCGATGACATACCCAAACAATAATCCCAGCGCCAGCCCCGCAATAAACAGGACAATCGGCAGGATGGGTAGTTTTTTCAACAAGGCAACGATAAAATCCATACAAGGCTCCTTTGCATGACAACTTTCATTCGATTATACAACGTATTTTTCATCCCCTGCATGGCAGAAATGTTACCGAGTTTCCATCAGGTAAAGCGTTCGNNTCGATCACCAGCCATTTTGTGCGCGCCGCGAAAAATTGGGCAAGCTGTGGGAGCGGCACGTTATTTGAAATGGCAAGGTGATGAATAACCGCCAATGCAAGAGTCATATCCGCGGGGCCGCGCTGGCCGAAGGAATCGCGCTCGGCATGATCCCAGCCAATGGCGGGGCTGGGATTGGTGAGGTCCAAAACAAGCGGCAAAAGATTTTGCTCCTTGTTCTTTTTCACAACCTGATAATTTTGTTCCACTGCCGCTGGGTCAATATCAAATGAAACCGTGAACGCGCCAGAAGCTGCGGCTTCGCGGCTGAACACACCCGTGTTGCCGCCCAAGTCCCAAACTAAAGTTGGCTTCTTTTCCTCCGCCCAAGCTCGCACCAATTGTTTTTTATGTTCAAAGGCCGAGTCGGAATAATTCGTGGCTTCGTAGTACGCGCCCCATTCGGTGCCGGCAGGCTGCCAGGTTAATTTCTTTATCGTAGATTCAAGGCTTTCGATCAGGCCGATCATGGCTTGCTGGCTCATCATGCCTTTGCGTGGTTCAACGGTTTTATCGGCATAGCGTTTCTGCGAACCCGCGTGGACGTGAATATGAGTCAACAAGCCAAAGTTGAACTTGGTTTTAAAAGGAAGAAGTTCACTTGCGAGGTCGAGCGGCACACCGTCAATATGCACGCGCAGGAGTTGGCTCAACCGCACATCGCGGCAGCTCATCAGCGCCAGCGGCGCGAGGAAGTGCTGGCAGAATTGCTTGTACGCCATCCACGGTTCGCCTTCCTTGTAAATCTCAAACGACAGCGTATCGATCAACATCGCCCTGCCGCGCACGAACTGAATGTTGTACGCGCTGGCGTCCTTCAACAACATGCCCAGTTTCAACGCGCGTTTGTGAATGGATAATGTCGCCAGCGCGGCATCCTTCAACTGGCTGAACGACCATTCGTACGGATAGGAGATGAACGGCACGCGCTCCGGCTGGATGACTTTAAAAGCCGCTTCGCTCTCCGCCGATACCTGCTCGGTCTCAACATGCGGAATCAACGCCCCCGCTTTGACCAGCTTCTCGTACAAGCCAGAGTCCATCAACCGCGCGTAGTCTTCCGCATAGGCGCGGTTGATCTGTCGGTATAAGATTCCATTGTCAGTAAACAGGAACCCGCTTGGGTCGCGGAAAGAGGCGGAGAGCTGTCTGCTTGCAGAATTAGTTGGAATCGCCATCGGTGTCGTCGTCATCCGCTTTGGGCTTGATCCCAAATAATTTCTTGATACTTCCCCAGGAGGCGCGAACGGCAACGCCGATGCCCAGCAAGGCAGCAATGAGGATTTGGATGATCAGACTCCCTGAACCAGGGTCGAGATATGGAAGGGGTGAAAGGTGCATTTTATTTTCCTTTTGAATTTACGCCATTTCAGGCATGATCTCTTCCAGCAGAAAGGACTCGGAACAATTGAGGCATTGCGCCTCGCGTTTGTTTGCAATGACGAGCAGTCCGTTGCATTTTGGGCAGGGCTTGGCAATCGGGCGTTTCCATGAGGTAAATTCGCAATTCGGGTAATTGATGCAGCCGAAGAAGGTGCGTCCCTTGCGGGTCTTGCGTTCCACGAGTTCGCCCTGATCTGTAGGACATAACACGCCAATCTTTTCCAGCCACGGTTCAGTGTAACGACATTCGGGGAAGCCGCTGCACGAAATGAATTTTCCGAAGCGTCCGTAACGAATGACAAGCTCTTTGCCGCAATCCGGGCAGGCCCGCCCGATGGGCTCAGGTCCGCTTTTAGTGACAGGCATTTCGGCCTGCGCTTTCTTTACATCCTCTGCGAACGGTGTGTAAAATTCCCGTATCGCATCAGTCCATGTCATATCACCGTCTGCGATCTTATCGAGGTCTTCTTCCATATGAGCGGTGAAATTCAAGTCCACAACTTCGGGGAAGTATTGGGTCATCAAGTCGGTGACCTGAATACCCGTGTCGGTTGGGATGAGGCGTTTATCCACGCGTTCCACATATCCACGCTGTTGAATGGTGGAGATCGTCGGCGCATACGTGGAGGGACGTCCAATGCCGTTTTCTTCCAAGGCCTGCACGAGCGAGGCTTCCGAGAAACGCGGCGGCGGCTGCGTGAAATGCTGTTCAGGGATCAAGCGGATTAATTCCTGTTTCTGCCCTTCGGCAATGCCAACAGGAATCTTTACGTTTTCTTCATCTTCGTCCGCTTTTACATCTTCATTTTTGGCTTCTTCATACAAAACCATAAATCCAGGGAATTTGACTGCGGAGCCAGAGGCACGCAGGAGATATTCATGTTCAGTTGTCTTGCCTGTCACTTCCACCTGCAAGGTGTCATACACAGCCGATTCCATTTGCGAAGCCACAAAACGCTGCCAGATCAAACGATATAGCTTGAACATGGCGGGGTCAAGAAATTCTTTCATCTTCTCAGGGTCACGCATGACCGAAGTCGGACGGACCGCTTCATGCGCTTCCTGCGCGCCCGCAGACTTGGTTTTGTAAACTGGCGCTTCAGCGGGAAGATACTCCGCGCCATATTTTCCAGTGACATATTCACGGGCTTCATTTTGAGCCAGCGTGGAAACGTTCATCGAGTCGGTACGCATGTAAGTGATGAGACCCGTCGTGCCGCCCTCGCCCACATCCTGACCTTCATACAATCCCTGCGCCAGGCCCATCGTGCGTTTGGCGGTGAAACCCAGTTTGCGCGAGGCTTCCTGCTGTAATGTGGATGTAGTGAACGGCCCCGCAGGTTTGCGCCTGCGCTCGCCGCGCTTGACCTTCGTCACTGCATACGCGGCGGTTTCCATATCAATAAGGATGGGCTTAACTACGCCTTCATTTGTAAGCTCCGGGTCTTTATCATCAATGCGCGCCAACTTCGCTAGAAAAGATGATTTAAGACTCCCGTGCTTAAGCTCGGCGTGGATGGACCAATATTCGACGGGTTTGAAATCGTCGATCTCACGCTCACGGTCAACGATCAGCCTGAGAGCCACCGATTGCACCCGCCCCGCTGACAGGCGTCCGCGTACCTTCTCCCACAGAATGGGGCTGATGCTGTAGCCGACGATGCGATCCAATATGCGGCGTGCCTGCTGGGCATTGACCAGGTCCATATTAATATCGCGCGGATGGGAAAAAGCATCCGCAACGGCGGGCGCTGTAATTTCGTGAAAGACCACGCGTTTGGTACGCGCAGGGTCGATCTCGGCCGCTTCCATCAAATGCCATGAAATAGCCTCGCCTTCGCGGTCAGGATCGGTTGCGAGGAATATCTCTTCCGCTTTTTTCGCCAGTTGCTTGAGTTCTTTTACAACCACTTTCTTTTCATTCGGCACACGGTACTTCGGCTCGAAATTATTATCCACATCCACAGAGAGTTGGGATTTCAACAGATCGCGCACATGCCCCACCGAAGCGCGGACCGTGTAGCCCTTCCCCAAAAAGCGCCCGACTGTTTTTGCCTTGGCAGGCGATTCCACAATCACCAGTTTGCCTTCGCGCACTTCCACTTTCTCAGGCTTGGGCGGCGGAATCAAGCCAGCATGGGCTTCGCTTTTGCCCATGCGAAAAAGTTTCGTGCCGCAAACGGGGCAAACGCCTGTGGTAACTGCAGAACTCTTTGCATTAAAAGCCGCAACAGGGTTTTGAATTTCCCGTTTTGTCTTGCACTTCATACAATATGCTTCCATTAAACCTCCAGCGCAGAATGCGCAAACTTTGTGAGAGTAACACAAATCTATCCCGTAAGGTTACGGGATAGGGCATCATTCTACGCAATTTTTCGTTTTTTTACAAATACCAATTTTACAGGTACTTTTCCTGCCTGTGTTTTTTCAGGTGTTCAACCACTTCCTTCACCTTTTGAGACTGGTCCGTCTTACACACCAGCAGGGCATCGCCCGTATCCACGATCACCATATCATCCACGCCAATGGTGACGATGAGGCGGTCTATCGAACCGCCATAGACCATGGTATTGTGCGTTTCATGAGCGAGATGCAGGCTGGAATTGGTGGCAATGTTCCCGTTCATATCGGGCAGTAAAACTTCAAACAAGGATGACCACATCCCCACATCGCTCCAGCCCAGGCCGCCCGCAGGCAACACAGCCACGCGCTCGGCTTTTTCCATCACGCCATAATCCACGGTCTCGTTTTCCAGACGGTGCCAGCGCTCGTTCAAAACATCCTTTTGCTTGGGCGTTCCCCAAGCGTTGCCAATCGTCTGCAACTCCATGCCCAATTGCGGCATGTGTCTATTGATCTCATTCATGATCGCATCGGCGCGCCAGATGAACATACCGCTGTTCCATGAATGGTCGCCAGAGTGCAGCAACTGCTGGGCGGCCTGCTCGTCGGGTTTTTCCTTGAAGCTTTTTACCACATACGCGGGATATTTATACTCACCCTCCAGCGCCTTGCCCTGCTGAATGTATCCATACGCAGTGGAAGGCGCATTCGGGGTGATACCGAGGGTGACGAGGTAGCCGTTATCTGCAACTTCAAAGGCAGCCTTGAGCAGATAGTGGAAGAGATCCACATTGCGGATGAAATGATCGGATGGCAAAATCGCCATCGAAGCTTCGGCATCGCGCTTTTGCAAAACCATCGCCGCCATCCCCACCACAGACGCCGTACCACGCGGGGCAGGTTCGATCAAATAATTATCTTCAGGGATTTCAGGCGCTTGAACCCTCATCTCGCGCGCCTGCTCTTCGACCGTCACCACCATAATTCGTTCGGATGGAAACAAATTTTCCAGCCGTTTTACCGTGCTTTGGAATAACGTCTCCTGCCCGAGCAGGGGCAGTAATTGTTTTGGACGTTCTTTCCTCGAAACAGGCCAGAGACGAGTCCCGCCGCCGCCCGCCATAATAACTGCATACGTGTGCGAAAAATCCATAGCCATTAAATCTCCTAAATGTTGTAATCTGACTGCGCCTCGCGCATGGCAACATAATTCATACCGCCAACCTGCCGCACCATTCCTTTTAATTCCATCATGGCAAGGGTAGCAGATATTTTCTCAATTGGCAAACCCGCCTGATTGCGAATTTCGTCCACATGCAAAGGCTCGCTTCCAAGAACATTCAATACCCGCGCTTCGGTTTCATCGGCGGGCAATATTTTTCGAGCTGATTTTTGCGCGCCCACGCGAGTCAAATCCAAGGCCTGCATGAGGTCATCCGGAGTCAACAACGGCTGCGCGCCTTTTTGAATCAGACGGTTCGTGCCTTTGGATTGAGGCGCAAGAATGCTGCCAGGCACGGCAAATATTTCACGTCCCTGCTCGGCGGCGAATTCGGCAGTGATCAACGCACCGCTTGTTTCGGCGGCTTCAACGACAACCACCGCCAAAGATAAACCTGAAATGATTCTATTTCGCGGTGGGAAATTCGAGGCGTCGGGCGGAGCGCCGACAGCATAATCACTGATGATCGCGCCGCGCTCCATCATTTGTTCAGCGAGGCCGCGATGCTCGGGCGGGTAGATTTTATCCACTCCAGAACCGAGAATGCCTATCGTCCGCCCACCAGCTTTCAGGGCGGTTTGATGCGCGATGGCATCCACTCCGCGCGCGAGGCCGCTGATCACCGTCATCCCATTTGCCGCAAGAAACGATGCGATCTCTTCCGTCACCTGCCTGCCGTACGGCGTGACCTTGCGCGTGCCGACGACGGCGACGGCAAAAAGATCATCGGGCAAATATTCGCCGCGGATGTACATGACGGGCGGCGGCTGGTCGATTTCTTTGAGGCGGGCAGGGTAGGCTTCATCGCTCCATGTGAGGATTTTAATTCCCTGCGACTCGATCTTCTCCCAAACTTTATCGAGGCTGACAGTTTCTCTCGCCGTGAGGACTCTTTCGATCACCTTCGCGCCGAGGCCTGCTTCTGCCAAACTGACAGGGTCTGCGTTCCAGGCATTTTCCATATCGCCGAAATACGCAACCAGCCCCTGCATCCGGACTGCGCCAATGCCTTTGATTAAGTTGAAGCCGATCCAAAATTTTTTGTCGTCCATGTTGAGAATGTTGTAAGGTTGAAGGTTGAAGGTTCAAGGTTCAAGGTTCAAGGTTCAAGGACAAAAGTTTACCCTGCAACCTTCAACCTGTAACTTGTAACCCGTAACTTGCAACCCGCAACCCATCGTCTACAACCCTTCGAGGAGATGAACTTTTATGATGCGGGCTTCCATATCTACATTCAAAATGACCGAGGGAATGGCGGGGAGAAGAATTTCTTTTCCAGCTTCATCCCGAACGATGTAGACATCATTTGCGCCTGTTTCTAAAATTTCAGCCAGCTTGCCAAGCGCATTGCCGTTGTCGTCCACCACATCGAGGTCGATCATTTCGTATTTGTAATGCTGGCCTTCAGGAAGCGGCGGAACATCTTTGGCTTTGACATAGACCCACTGATTGCGAAAACGCCCGGCGGTCTCAGGGGTGTCATATCCGCGCAAGGAAACGAGCAGGCCATTTCCATGCACACGGACACTTCCAAAGGTCGCGGCTTCATGATCGTCGCCGATATATACCTTGCGCCCCGCTTTGATGCGGTCTGGGAAATCGGTGTGCAGATCCATGATGATCTCGCCGCTGACGCCATGCGGACGGCGCAAGAATCCGATTGCCAAATAAATAGACTCGCCTTTTGGCGAGCCTGGCTGTTTTTCTGTTGCCATTTAGGGTTCCGTTACATCCAGCGTGGCTTGCTTGCCTTGTCTCTCGGCGGCCACCCGCAGCAATGTGCGAATGGAGTTCGCAACCTTGCCGCCTTTGCCGATCACGCGTCCCATATCATCCTTGGCGACGCTCAACTCGATGCGGACGCGACTGCCGTTGCTTTCGCTGACCTGTACTTCGTCAGGATGCTCAACCAGTGACTTGGCGATGTATTCAATGAGGTCTTTCATATGATTTCTTCTACGTCATTGCGAGGAGCGCACTTTGCGACGAAGCAATCGCCAGCTTTATGGAGATTGCTCACCGCACTGCAACAAACGCAGTGCGGCGCAAGTGTCGGGCGGAAGAACACCGCCCTCGCAATGACGTGAATCTTTAATCCTTGCGGGTCTTGAGAGGGGCGGCGCGCTTGACTTCAGCGGCGGCGGCTTCAGCAACGAGGACTTCGAGAGCCTCGCCCTTCTTAAAGCGCTCAAAACGTTCCTGAGTGCCGGCAGTCTTGAAAATCTGCTCCACAGACTCGGTGGGCAGAGCGCCGTTCTTCATCCAATGGAAGATGCGGTCTTCCTTTAAGTGAATTGTCGAGGGATTGGTGCGGGGGTTGTAGACACCCAAAATTTCCAAAAAGCGGCCATCGCGCGGAGACTCTTTGTCAGCAGCCACCAGGCGGTACGTGGGTTGGCCTTTGAGACCAATACGACGTAAACGAATTCTTACCATTTTTTGCTTACTCCTTAAGATGTTTTATACCCGTAAGGGTATGATATGTTTCAGACAGGCAAGAGAGAGTTATGTGCAAGGAACACATGGGTTGCGGGCTGAAATCACAGGGGCATATTTTACCAGAGAAAAAGGGGGGATTAGCCCGAAATCTCTTTCCGCACCACAGGCGCAACTTTGGCGCCGAGCAATTCGATGGCGTGCATCATCTTTGCGTGCGGGATTGTGCCAATGCCAAGCTGAATCAGGAAGCGCCCATGGCCGAAGATCTTGTGCTGGAAGAGAATTTTTTCAATGACTTCATCGGGGGCGCCGACAAAGTCTGAGCCGCGCAGGGAGCGGGAGCCTTCAAATTGCTGACGGGTAATGCCAGACCAGCCGCGCTCTTTTCCAATTTTGTTCATCATCTGTTGGAACGAGGGGAAATAATCGTCAGCGGCCTGGTTTGAGTCATCACCGATAAATCCATGTGAGTTAATGCTCAACTGAATCTGTGACAGGTCGTGCCCTGCCTCCGAAGCAGAAGCCCGATACAGGTCGGTAAGAGGCGCGAAGCGTTCGGGCATCCCGCCGATGATGGCAAGCGCCATCGGCAGTCCCAACGTCCCAGCGCGGACGACGGACTCAGGCGTGCCACCCACTGCGATCCAGACTGGCATCTTTTCCTGATGTGGACGCGGATAAATTCCCTGCTCGAACAATGCGGGACGATGCTTGCCAGCCCAGGTAATGATCTCCGTTTCGCGCAACTTCAAAAGCAATTCTAATTTTTCGGAAAATAATTCGTTGTAATCGTTCAGGTCATAGCCAAACAATGGAAACGACTCGGTGAACGAACCGCGTCCCGCCATGATCTCAGCGCGGCCTTTGGAGAGCAAATCCAGCGTGGCGAAATCTTGAAAGACGCGCACGGGGTCATCGGAGCTAAGCACGGTAACGGCAGTGCTGAGGCGGATGTTCTTTGTCTTCGCGGCGGCGGCAGCCAAAATGGTGACAGGTGATGATGAAATAAAATCAGGGCGGTGATGTTCGCCGAGTCCGAAGACATCCAAACCAACCTGGTCGGCAAGTTCGATGGTTTCCATCAGGTTGCTCATGCGCTCGGTTGGGCTGAGCATGGAGCCTGTGATGGGGTCGGGAGTCAACTCGACGAAGGAGTAAATACCGATTTCAAAGGGTTTCTTGGTTTCTGTCATTGAGGGGTTCCTATGTCATGTCATTCTGAGCGTAGCGACACTTGCGCTGCACGCCAGTGCAGTGAGAATCTCTACGATTATCTTAGAGACCCTTCGCTACGCTCAGGGTGACACAGCTGATTTGATACACCCTAAGACAACGTATCCC
>CXWL01002640.1_pt1 | contig 19319 bp, 20 predicted proteins | sample 590931 | NCBI WGS metagenome assembly CXWL01 (sample SAMEA3498368, study PRJEB10139) | groundwater metagenome | biome: water well; material: biofilm material | place: Germany | collected 2015-04-27 | reverse complement strand
CATCACGATGCCGTTGCTCGAAGGCACGGACGGCGTCAAAAAGATGAGCAAGAGCCAGGGGAATTACATTGCGCTGGAAGATGCACCGAACGACATGTTCGGCAAGCTCATGTCGATCAGCGATGCATTGATGTTCCGGTACTACGAGCTGCTCACCACGGAAGACTTGGCTGGAGTAAAGGCCGCACATCCGATGGAGGCGAAACAGGCACTCGCGGCGATGATCGTGGCCCGGTATCACGGGGCAGAGGCTGGCCAACAGGCAAGGGTGGCCTTTCAACAGAAATTTTCAGAGCGAGAGTTTCCCGCAGAGCCGGATGTGCGCTTGACCTTAACGAAGGCAGACTTGCGCGAGGGGCAGACCATCGGCCTTGTCGATCTGGTCGCCAAGACAGGGTTGGTTCCGAGCAAGAGCGAAGCCCGGCGGTTGATCATTCAGGGTGGGTTAGAGGTCGATGAACAGAAGCAGAGCGATGCGAATGCCGTCTTGTCGATCGTGCCAGGGAAAACGTATCGACTGAAGGTTGGTCGGCGAAAGTTTGCATTGGTTGAATTGAAGGGATAGTACGAGGAGTTTCTTGACTTGGCCTAGAGGCCCAGGTAGGATTCGGTGCAGTGAGCGGGCGTAGCTCAGTGGTAGAGTCCTTGCTTCCCAAGCAAGTTGTCAGGGGTTCAAATCCCCTCGCCCGCTCCAACATATAGACTGAAACGTGAGGCGTGACGCGTCTTACGGAAGAGATGGAGGACTTGAGAGGCTTGCGCTTCCAAGTCCTTTTTTGTATCTACACAAAGGTGAATTGATGAAGCAGACGATCATGCTTGGATTGGCGCTCTGGTGCATCTTCACCGTCACCGGCTGTCATTACTATGAAGAATATCGGGTGCTGAACCCGCATGATTCATGAACGCTTCTGCTGCAATCGCTGACCCGCTGCTGCGACGGGCCTTCGTCCGGCGGGCTCGCCCATCGGACCCTCACCGTACTGCACGAGTACGCATCGGGTCCTCAGGGCTCCGCGCGCCGGTCTCGCGACGCGGCTCAGTGATTTCGCGACGAACTGTCATGAACAATGCGGGTTAAATCGACGGCGGATTTGCAGGATGAGCGAGCGGAACTTCTGAAGGCCTATCGACTCTGTTTGACCAAGTATCAAGATGAGCCTCCCAAGGCGAAAGAGATGAGCTCGCCGTACACGCAGTCCTTGAGAGAAATCGAAGTCAGACAGCAGCATGGGCGATAGCCCTGTGCATATCAAAGAGGAGGCACTGTGAGCCGAGGTCAATTTGTATTCTTAGTCGTTGTGACGTTCGTCGGAAGTGTCGTCGGTGGAGCCGTCAGCGGCTGGTGGCTGGCTCCGGTATCTGCGAAGGCGCAGAAGACGAATGGGGTGAATGCGGAAGAGTTTCTCCTGCTGGATCAGACTGGAAAGGCACGAGCTGGATTGGGACTTGATAAGAATGGCGAGGTCGGTCTGGTGCTGATGAGCCGTGATGGGAATCGGACGTTGGCCCTGTCGCCAGACGATCGGTTTGCCGTGAAGCTGTCCGATCAGAGCGACCGCGTGATCTGGTCGGCCCCGTAGGAGGCTGGATGGGAGCTACGCGGGCACGTGCGATGAGCGAGACTAGCGGAACAGGTAAGATGAATGGCGGTTCGAGGTCCGACGTTCTGGGTTTTCGGAACTTTGAACCCTGAACGTCGAACGTCGGTTTTCGACCTGGCCTGCTATACGGCTTTGATGACTTTGCCGCTGCGAAGGCAGCGAGTGCAGACGCGAAGGCGCTTTGGCTGACCGTCGATCAAGGCCCTGACCGGCTGGAGGTTGGGCTTGAAGATCCGCTTGGTCTTGTTATTGGCGTGACTGATGTTATTGCCGGATTGGCGTCGTTTGTCGCAGAGGTCGCATGTAAATGCCACGGGTGCACTCCTTCATCTGGTCGAATCAAGACAATATTGCGAACGGGCGAATGTACCACAGGGCCATCGGTCTTGACAAGCAGGTTGGAGGGGAAGATGGATGGTTTTTCGGGAATGTTGGGATTGCGAATGGAGATGGAATGATGACGGGAATCGATCTGTTGGGTTTTGCGGCAGGTACGTTGACGACCTGTGCTTTCTGGCCCCAGCTGCAGAAGACATGGACCTCGAAGTCGGCGGGTGATGTCTCGCTGGGCATGCTGGCGATTTTCACGTCAGGCGTCTGCCTTTGGTTTATCTATGGGCTAGTGCTTCAGTCCTGGCCGATTATTTTGACCAATGCGATGACGCTGATACTGACGGGGGCGATATTAGCGCTCAAATTGCGGTATCGATAGCAGGATGCTGAAAACGTCCGCCAGCGTCGTTCTCGGCTCATCGAAATCCTCAACGTACCCCTGAGGGTACGCCTCCGGTTTTGACTCGCTTGCGGCCTGGCTGGACGAACGTTTTGAGCATCCTGGAACGTGAAAATTTGCTGCTGTGATGCGCTAGCGGTGGACAGAACGGCGGGTCTGAGGAGATGCCTGCAATTCCTTGGTCGCGGGTGCGAGGGTGACCATAGCAGGAACACTGACATCGAAACTCGTATCGCCACCATCGTCGAACCGGTCTTTCCCCACGCTATAGATCTTCTGCTGCGTCGGGCTCCACAACATCGGTAATCCACTAAATGGGTCGTAATAGGACGAACCGACTTCGGCAAGTCGATTTGGCACAGTGGCTTGTGCGCTCGGGCGCCGCAAGACTACTTGCAATGAGGCGAGCCGCAGCCTGGCATCAGTCTCCTTCAGCTGATAGTGGAAGGGAGCCCAGTCAGGCTCGAATGGAGTGGTATTGATGAGGCGTTCAGCCATGCCGTGGCGTGCGGTCCCGGAAAGCTCTCGGAGTGTGGGCAAGGTCGTCTGTCTCTCTTCTGTCGCACGGATGATCGCATCGTAGTACGTCGCGTACATTTCCCAGGTCTCTCGTGTCTGTAACGGGATGCCGACCAACGAGCGTCCAGGTGGATGTGCGATCCGATCAAAGGCCTGTTCGGGAAGACGGGCTGCGCCAGCCAGCCACTGTTGGGGTGTCAGGAGAGATTCGGACGGCCGTTTTGTGATGGATTTGCCTGTACGATCGGCATGGACGCCAAGTGTAAATTGATGTTGTAGTGGCCAGCGGAGCGACGACTCGGTTGCCGTCAGCGGGGGCGCGATGTTGGGAGTCATCGCCAATACGGTTTTGTCGACGGTTGCTTGCGACAATAATGTCGAGAGCAGGTGGAGATCGTCGGTGATGACGATTTGCGCCATGACTTTGGTGGCGATGGTGGTGGCATCTCGAAGTATGTGCCGCCACATACGAAGGTCTTGCGTCATCCGGTGCATGCCTAGGACTGTCTGGCGGGAAAATCCGTCGGCGATATAGAGGCGATGGGCGAGAAATATTTCGGCAAAGCGAGGCGTGCCGTAGTGCGCAAATCCCATGTCTTCGAACGGCATCGAGAGCCATCGCTCGTATCGTGTCAGAAAGGTCCGGTCGCGACCGGTCATCTGGTGGAACCATGCCTGCATATTCCTGAACTCACTCATCGGGCTCTCGGCGTTCCAGGAGGGGAGGATCTGCTCGACAGGGAGTTGAATCTGCAGTTCTGCACGACCAGGCTTGTCGTAGTTGAAGTCGCTGCTTCCTGGAGCAGCGTTGGTTTCAGTCCATATTTCATGTCCCGTCTTGGCGGGATCGAGCGTCGCAGCTGATGCGAAACCGAGCAAATAGAAATAGCCATTCTCATAGGGATCGACGAGACGCTGTTGTGGCGATTCCAGGAGGCGAGTGAAGGCTGGGCTGGGCGGTTGCTCTTTTGAGGACCAGATCAGGCCTGAAATTTGGAAGAAGGCCCAGAGGATGAGAACGCCAATGATCAGGTGTTTCATAGGTACGTAAGTAGAAGTTGTATGTTGGACCGGTCATTCACCTGAACCGCTATGTCCTCTGGGATCGTCATGCAGGGCAGAGGTGAGCAAGGGCTATGCCGGAAGGCGGCCCGAAAAAGCTTGGTCTTTTGCTCCCTTTGTCAGAGACTTCGGATTGGCGAGATGTCAGACGATGAGGAGGGGACTGTCGAACGGACATTAATGAACTTGACAACCTTCTTCCTTGTCTCCTAGAGTGCCCTCCACATTGTGACTCCTGGGTCAGGGAAGAGGGTGCAAGTCCCTCGCGGTCCCGCCGCTGTAAATGGGGACGAAACCCGTAAATGCCACTGTTCGCTTCGGCGGATGGGAAGGTACGGGGAGTAGGGTGAACCATAAGCCAGAAGACCTCCCAGGATAGTTGACCGACGTTCCCTCGTGGGCTGGGGAATTGGCGAGGATGAGTTGCGGGAGCAATCCTCAGGGTCTATCAGGCCTTGGGGATTTTTTATTTGCGCACCGCTGCATGGCATGGTCGATGGTGGTCTGGACTGTTGACGAGTATGGGGATACTCGTCCTGGCGATGGCCGCCTTCGCGAATGCAGATGATGGGACGTCGGGCATGGCACGTCGACAGCAGGGCATCCTCACCGGCATGCCGTTTATGGCGAACGTCTCGGCACGCGCCTATGTCGATGATGCGGGTCGCCGCATGTATTTTGCCAAACCTCCCGCCCGAATCGTCTCGCTGGCGCCCAGCATCACGGAAATGCTGTTTGCCATGGAGGCGGGGGAGCAGCTCGTCGGCGTCACAGACTTTTGCGACTATCCACCCGAAGCGCTGACAAAGCCTAAAGTAGGCTACTCCAATCCAAACTTGGAATCGTTGGTGGCGCTCCAGCCAGATTTGGTCGTGGCGCCTCACGACTTTCTCAAACCCGACGTCATCGTCAAACTTGAACAGCTGAAGATCCCCGTGTTTATCTTGGCAGACAAGAACGTCGAGGGGATTTTCGTTCACATTCAGACGCTCGGACGGATTGTCGGACATTCGGCAAAAGCCGATACCGTCGCCATGCAGCTTCGGCATCAGGTGGCTGCGATCCAGCAGCGAGTTCAGGGAATGGTTCCGGTGCGGATGCTCTATGTGTTGAACAGCCAGCCGCTGATCACCGTCGGGCCTGGCAGTTTCATCGATCAGCTGATTGGAATGGCCGGAGGCGTCAATATCGCGGCCAAGAGCGTCACGCCCTATCCGCGGCTCAGTATGGAGTCTGTGCTCCAAGAGGATCCTGAAGTGTTGGTGTTTCCAGTCGGCAAAGCGGAAGGTATCTCAGAGAGCGAGCAGCAGACCTGGCGCCAATGGTCGACGATGACGGCGGTGAAGCGCAGCCGGCTTCACCAGATTTCAGCCGATTGGCTCAACCGGCCTGGGCCGCGCATCGCCCAGGGGCTTGAATCGCTCGCCGCAATTTTACACCCGGACAGCACGTCGGGCAGTCGAACCGAACGGTAACGAGCACAGCGGATGGCAGATATCGTGGCATCATGGGCGCAGGCCGGCGCGGTGCTAACCGTCCAGCGATGGGTGGTGGTGATCGGTGGACTGCTGCTGGCGAGCCTGGCAGTCTTGCTGCTCTGTCTGCAATTCGGCGCCACGTCGGTCGGCATGGGAACGGTCGCGACGGCGATCGCGCGTCTGTTGCGCGGGGATGAGGCCGGCTCTCCAAGTCTGGCCACGTCCGAGATTATTATGGTGCAGATTCGTTTTCCGCGAGTGCTCATGGGTTTTCTCGTGGGGGCCAGTTTGGCGGCGGTCGGTGTCACGCTTCAAGCCCTGCTGAGAAATCCGTTAGCCGATCCCTATGTGTTGGGTGTGTCGAGCGGATCCGCTCTGGGCGTTTCGGTGGCGATTCTGTTTGGCATCGGTTCGACCTTCATGCTGCTGCCGGTACTCCCGCTCTTTGGATTTGCCGGAGGCCTGTTGGCACTGGTGCTGATCTATCGGCTGGCGCAGTCAAAAGGCCGGCTGCCGGTTCATAGCCTGTTGCTGGCTGGCGTGATTTTGAATGCCATTCTGACGGCCTTTATCATGTTCATCACATCAATCATGGAGCCGAACCGTTCAGCGGGACTGATGGCGTGGCTGATGGGATCGTTGACTGCGCCAGGGTATCCGGCATTAGGCGTCTTTTTGATGTACGTCGTGTTGGTCCTTGGGGTCCTCATGCACAAGGCCCAGTCGCTCAATGTGCTCACGTTGGGCGAAGAAACAGCTCGCTCACTGGGCGTAGAGACCGAGAGGGTGAAGAAACAGCTCTTTGTGCTTACGGCACTCCTCACCGGTGCGATTGTGTCGGTGAGCGGCATGATCGGGTTCGTCGGGATGGTGGTTCCTCATGCGGTGCGCCTGCTCATCGGATCGGATCATCGGCTGTTGCTGCCTGCGTCGGCGTTAGTCGGAGGCATGTTTCTCTCCCTGGCCGATACGATTGCCCGGACGATTATGTCTCCCGCGGAAATACCGGTGGGCATTGTGACGGCGCTCGCCGGTGGTCCCTTCTTCCTCTATCTTCTTCTCTGGCGAAAAGATCGGATGTTGTGAGATGACGACCGGCCAGATTGAAGTCACGCATCCCGGGTTGTCTATGGAGAGTCCTGCCATCGAGGTCCTTGGACTGTCGTTTCAATACCGCACGTCGGACGGGCGAGGGAGAATGTGGACCCTCGATCATCTCTCCTTCCACGTCGATACCAGCGAGATTCTGGGCATTGTGGGACCCAACGGGTCCGGGAAGACCTCGCTATTGAAAGTGTTGTCAGGCCTCTTGCCGGCAGGCGAAGGCGATGTACGGTTGGGCGGTCTCTCCCTGCGGAAACGGAGCCAAACCGATATCGCCCGTGTGGTCGCGGTCGTGCCGCAGGAATATGCACAGGTATTCCCGTTCACTGTGGCCGAGACCGTATTGATGGGACGGTTCCCCCATCGGACGACTCGCTGGTGGAGTCTGGGAATCGGAGATGAGACCGCGAACGATCTCGCCTGTGCGCAGCAAGCGATGGTCGACACCGATGTGCTCTCGCTGGCCGACCGATTGGTCTCGGACTTATCAGGCGGAGAACGGCAACGTGTCATGATCGCGCGAGCGCTCGCTCAAGAGCCGAAGATCCTCCTTCTTGACGAGCCGACGGCGTTTCTCGACATCAATCACCAGATCGAGATTTGTTCGCTTGTCGCGAGGCTTAGGGCAGAGCGACGGCTGACGGTTGTGTTGGTGTCGCACGATCTGAATGTCGCGAGTCAGTATTGCGACCGGGTATTGATGCTCAAGGACGGCGGGCTGTGCCGTATCGGCTCGCCGGAGGAGACCATTCGTCCTGACGTGCTTCGGATGGTGTACGGATGTGACGTGGTCGTCGACGCCCATCCCCAAACGGGCAGGCCACGCGTGACGATGCCAATGGGCGCGATTCGAATGTAGAAGCATAGCTACGGTTGTGCCCCCGGCCTGGCTATGGTGAAGAAGGGGGGCGGTTAGTTTCTTATTTAAGAAAGGGCGTTTTGGAGAAGCGACGCGGGTGACGGGGAAGATGGTGCAAATCCATCACGGTGCCGCCACTGTAAGCGGGGAGTAATTCTGCATCGAGCCACTGTGTGCCTGGCACACGGGAAGGCGCAGAAACACGATGATCCGCAAGTCAGGAGACCCATTCCGCAGTTGATTCGACTCAACCCTTCGAGCACAAGGGAGATCGTTATGATGTGGTTTCTTCGTTCTAGTCGTGTGTGGTGGTGTCTGCTTTCTCTGTTTGCCATGAGTCCTCTCGTTCATGCTGCCCCGGACATCGAAGTGGCATCCGCCGATCAAATAGACACCATTGAGACGCGGGAAGTCGTGGTGAGTGCAACCAAAACCCCTGTTCCTGTCACTCAACTCACCAGCGCAGTCGAGATCATTACTGAGGAAGACCTGAAGCGTCGGCAGATCAAGATGGTTTCGGAAGCTCTCCGTCTCAGCCAGGGACTCACGGTGTTCTCGAACGGCGGACCCGGTACGAGCACGAGTGTGCGCATCCGAGGCAGCAACTCCGACCAGGTGTTGGTGCTGATCGATGGCGCGATTATGAACAGCGCTACGACCGGTAGTTTTAACTTTGCAAATCTCACAACCGACAACATCGAACGTATTGAAATTCTCCGCGGCGCCCAGAGCATGTTGTGGGGCGCAGACGCGATGGGTGGCGTGATCAATATTACTACCAAGAGAGGCACCGGCGCTCCGTCGGCCAACGCGTTTTTCGAGTACGGATCGTTCTCGTCCATCCGAGAAGGCGGACAGGTATCCGGGAAAACGGGGGCTGTGGATTACAGCGTGGCGCTTTCACGCTGGGACTATACCGGGTTCTCAGCCGTCAACTATCGCCGTGGTGCTTCGGAGCGAGATGGCTTTCACAACTGGCAAACCTCAGCGCGCCTGGGTGTGGCCCTTCCTCATGAGGGACGGCTCGACTTCAACTTTCGTCTCTTGCAAGGCAGGGTGAACATTGACAATGCATCCTCTCCCGGATTCGACACGCTGGGAGCCTTCACCAACAGCCAACAGTTTGTGTATAGTGCCTCATACAATCAGCCGATCACGACATGGTGGAATCAAGTACTGACTGTGTCTCGCCAAAGAGAGGAGTCAGAGTCTTCTTCGGGAACGACACAGCGCAATGTGCAAACTGGGGTGGTGTCCACTCCATTTCTCTTTCGATCACAGATCGACACGTTGGCCAATCGAGTCGAGTGGCAGCACAATTTCCAGGTCGCTAAGCCATTACTCCTCAGTGCCGGATATCAGTTCCGTGACCAACAGGGCGAGAATCGCGACCTCCTGATGAACAATTTGACTATAGGGAACAAGATCATTTCTAGCCATGCCGGTTTTGCCCAAGCCCAACTCAATCTCTGGGAGCGAGTGTTTGCGACAGCAGGTGTGCGACAGGATGAGTACAACGTCTTCGGTGGCGCGACAACCTATCGGACAACCGCCGGATACCTCCATCAAGAGACCGGGACCAAGATCAGAAGCAGTTATGCGACAGGGTTCCGCGCTCCCACGCTCAATCAATTGTATTTTCCAAACTTTGGAAAGGCAGATCTGAAGCCTGAGCGAAGTCAGAGTATGGATATCGGGGTGGACCAGTATCTGCTCGACAATCGGCTGACCCTGAGCGGGGGACATTTCTGGAGCCGTTACCGTGACATGATTGTCGCTCAGCAGAGCGCAGACGTGTGCGGAGCTGGAGCGTTTGGCCCAAATTTTTGCGCGCAAAATATTGGCTTGGTGAGCACGAAAGGGTGGGAAGCGAGTGTGAAGTATGCCGTGGTGAGAGATCTGCCCTTGATCAAGAGCTTGGACGTGCAAGCCCAATATACCAATACGCTGACCAGGAACCTGGTGCAGCAGCCTGGCAATCGAGCGCCTCGTATGNNCTTCGATGTGTGGAATCTCTCTGCCACCTATGATGTGACGAATCGTGTGCAGACGTACGTGCGTGCCGACAATATTTTCAATGAGAAGTATGAAGAGATTCAGTTTTACGGTACTCCTGTGCGATCGATCTTTGTCGGGCTGAGAGTGAATTACGATGCGAAGTAACAGAATCATATGATCCTCCCCCGATTGGTCATCGCAGGCACCTCCAGCGGTGTCGGCAAGACGACGATCACCCTGGCAATCCTGGCGGCTCTGAAAGCTCGGGGCCGCCAGGTCCAGCCCTTCAAGGCTGGGCCTGATTTTATTGACCCGAGCCATCATGCCGCAGCGACCGGACGTCCATCTCGGAATCTGGATGGCTGGATGTTGGGGGAAGCCGTCAATCGCGATATCTTTACGCGGGCCGCTGCTGACGCGGATATCTCCATTATCGAAGGGATGATGGGGCTGTTCGACGGGAGCTCACCGGTAAACGAAATCGGCAGTACGTCCGAATTGGCAAAACAGTTGGATGCGCCGGTGTTACTCGTCATTGATGGAAGCGCCATGGTACGTTCCGCCGCAGCGATGGTGTCGGGGTACGCACAGTTCGATCCGACGCTACGAGTAAAGGCCGTTCTGTTCAATCGAGTCGGTAGCGAAGGGCATTACAAGTTACTCAAGGAAGCCGTAGAGCAAGAGACTGATGTCGTGGTGGTGGGGTATTTCCGGTCGGATCCGGCAGTGACGATTTCTGATCGCCATCTCGGGCTTGTGACGGCGATGGAAGAGGGAACAGGCGAACTCTACGGTCGGCTGGCGAAGGCAGCGGAAGAAACGATCGATCTGGATCGAATCGAGGCATTGGCCCGTTCATGCGGTGAGTGCCCTGCAGTGGCACTTCCGCCTGTGACCAGGAGCCAAGGGCCCACGATTCGAATCGGGGTGGCTCAGGATCTGGCCTTTTGTTTTTACTATCCCGACAATCTTGAATTGCTCAAAGCAGAGGGGGCGGAGTTGGTGACGTTTTCCCCTATGAACGATCAGGTGCTGCCCGATGTGGACATGTTGTATCTTGGCGGGGGTTATCCAGAGCTGCATGGCGGGGTGCTGAGTAAGAATGCCCCAATGCGGACGGCTATCCGGAAGTTTGCCGAGCAGGGTGGGACGATTTATGCAGAATGCGGGGGGATGATGTATCTCACTCAAGCCATCCGCGACTTCGCCGGGATATCGCATGAGATGGTCGGGCTGTTTTCCGCTGAAGCTGTCATGAAGAAGCCGGGTTTGACCCTGGGGTACAGGACGATGGAGCTCTCGCACGACTGCATCCTTGGTGCGGCTGGCACCACCGCGCGCGGACATGAGTTTCATTATTCCACGCTGGTTTCGAGCGGAACATTGGACTATGCCTGTGCGCTTTGGGATGCGGGAGGCCTGTCGAAGGGGCAGGATGGGGTCTCCATCGGCAATGTGGTGGGGCTCTATACGCATTTGCATTTTGCCAGCCAGCCGCAGATTGCGAAGTCGCTGGTGTCGTCGGTGCGGCGGACCTCTCCGCGATTGTCGGTGAATGGAGGAGGCGCGAGATGACGGAGCAGGACGAACACAAAGCCAAGATGGAACGGCTCAAGGCGTCAGTGGATCGGCGCATTGAAGCGGCGCAGGAAGAGAAGGGCCTGTTGATGGTCTATACAGGCGCAGGCAAGGGGAAGACCACGGCAGCGCTGGGTATGGCATTACGATGTCTCGGCCATGGCATGAAGGTGGCGGTGGTGCAGTTTATCAAGGGGGCAATTGATACGGCGGAGGAGCGGGCCTTAAAGTCCTTTGGCGATCGCGTCACGTTTCTCCGTATGGGGGAAGGGTACACGTGGGAAACTCAAGACCGTGAGCGGGATACGAAGTTCGCCCGAGAGGCCTGGACCGTGGTCTGCGGGTTTCTGCGGGATCCCTCCTATACGATGGTCATTTTGGATGAATTCAATATCGCATTGCAGCATGAGTACGTTCCGCTAGACGAGGTGCTCTCGGGGCTGCGTTCACGGCCGGTCATGCAGCATGTGGTGATCACCGGGCGTGGCGCCAAAGAAGCGTTGATCGAGGAAGCCGATCTCGTTACGGAGATGAAGCAGGTCAAACATCCCTTTCGAAAAGGCATCAAGGCGCAGGCGGGGGTGGAGTTTTGAGGGGGCCGGTGACGAAGACCTGCGAACATTGCAGGGAGATGTTCGAGTGCCGTGGATATCAATGCTGGTGTGGGACTCTCGGCATTACGGAGCGGCAGATGGACTGGATCGCCGCGCGGTATAAAGAATGTCTCTGTCCCGTCTGCTTGGGAAAAGTTGCCGCTGGCGAACTGGGCCCTCAGATATCGCAGAGTAATCAGTGTGCCACGTGAGCCGTGTGCGTGATGAAAATATTCAGAGTCGGATATCCAGCAACTCGCTAGGAGGGACCATATGATGTGTATAAATTTTCCCCGGACGCAGATCGTTATTGGTATTGCTCTGGCCACGCTGATGGCCGTCACGCGCGGCCACCATTTCGACACGCTTGAACATCTGCCGAGCGCCTCCTGGGCAGTCTTCTTTCTTGCCGGACTCTATCTCTCCTCTCGCTGGGTTTTTCCGGCGTTGCTGGCTGAAGCGGCATTGCTCGATGTTGCGGCGGTGACGTGGGGAGGCGTGGATAACTTCTGTGTCAGTCCCGCCTATGGCTTCTTGTTGCCGGCCTATGGTGTGTTGTGGGGAGCCGGCCACTGGTATGCAGCGCGTCACCGGGAGAATGTCGTGACGCTGCTCCCGCTGGCGGTGAGTCTCGTGCTCGGCGCGGCTCTTTGTGAATTGATTTCAAGTGGCGGCTTTTACTTTTTCTCCGGCCGTTTTGAGCAGACGAATCTAACCCAGTTTGCCACGCGTCTTGTGGAGTATTTCCCAGGAGCCTTCTCGGCAGTGTTGTTCTATGTCGGCATTGCCTGTGGTATTCATACGTTATTGAGCGTGGCCGGTGTGGTAGCGGCACGGACCAACCGATTCAGGACTTCGAGTTAGCTGAGACAGGACCGCAGGGTGATTGAGCTGTACTTCCATTCGATCATTCAGTGGGAGGTCGGTGTCAGTCAGTTGATGCCATGTGAAGGAGACGTATGGTTCGGAAAGCGGGTGCTCGCAGGGTAGGATCCGGCCGCGATGAAGCAGCTCCACGGGCGAGCGTGACGCAAGAAGGCCATGCCCCGCGCCATGAGTTTAGCTTGCCAGAGCGGGAAGCGGTCTATCGGGCGATCTTTGAACGGCGCGATGTCCGCCGGAATTTCTTGCCGGCGCCGATACCGGACGAGATCTTGACGCGCCTATTGACGGCCGCGCACCATGCCGGATCGGTTGGATTCATGCAGCCATGGGATTTTGTGGTGGTCCGCGATTCTGCCGTGAAGGGCCTGGTCAAAGACTTGTTTCGCGCGGCGAATGCCGAGGCTGCGACGAAGTATCGGGGGAAGCGAGCTGCGCTGTATCGGAGTCTTAAACTGGAAGGCATCGAAGAAGCGCCGGTTAATATCGGTGTCACGTGCAGTCGTCAACGTGGCGGCCCTCATGTGCTGGGCCGTTCGACGGTGCGCGATACGGATCTCTATAGCACCTGTTGCGCCATCCAGAATCTCTGGCTGGCTGCACGTGCGGAAGGCATCGGGGTTGGCTGGGTCAGCATCCTGGACCATGGAGCCCTGAAACGGGTGCTTGGTATTCCAAGGCCGGTCACGGTGTTGGCCTATCTGTGTCTGGGGTACGTCGACGACTTTGCGGTGCAGCCGGACTTGGAGTCGGCAGGGTGGCGCGCCAGGATTCCAGTCGAGCAACTCATTCACTACGAATCGTGGGGAGCCACACAGCAGGGTGACAGGAGCAACGGCGATGCGCATCACGAAAGTATACACAAGAACGGGAGACGCGGGAAAAACCAGGCTGGCCGGCGGGCAGCAGGTCTGGAAGGACAGTCTTCGAGTTGAAGCCTATGGCACGCTTGATGAGCTGAATGCGGTGGTCGGGGTGGTGCGGGTGATGAATGCCGAGGTGGTTGGGATGTATGAGCAGGCGGAGCCACTCGAAGAAGATCTCCGCTGGGTCCAGAATAAACTATTCGATCTCGGTGGCATTCTGGCGACGACCCCTGGGCAAGAGTTCAAGAATATGCCCCAAGTTACGGCAGTGGACGTGACGAAGCTGGAGAAGATGATCGATCGCTGCCAGAAAGATCTGGCTCCGCTCAAGGAATTCATTCTGCCAGGCGGGGGGAAGGTGTCGGGGTTTTTGCATCAGGCGAGAACGGTGTGCCGCCGGGCAGAGCGGATCTGTGTGCATCTTTCGCGGGAAGAGCCGGTCGATGCGGTGCATATCAAGTTTGTGAATCGGCTGAGCGATGCCTTGTTTGTCCTGGCACGCTGGGCCGCCAAGACCCAGGGGGAGCCGGAGTTCCTCTGGCAGCGTGATACGGGGAAGTGACGAGTGAGGGGTGATCGGTGAGAGGAAAGCCACGGAGTAAGTCGCGGCTCATTTTTGTCTTGGGCGGTGCTGCGTCCGGCAAGAGCCAGATCGCACTCGACCTGGCAGGTCAGCGAGGACCAAGGGCCTTTGTGGCGACAGGTCAGGCGTTAGATCGGGAGATGAAGGTCCGGATCGAGCGGCATCAGGCCACGCGGTCCTCCGATTGGGAGACGGCGGAAGTGCCCACTGATCTTGCGCGATGGTTTGCAGATAAAGGCACTATTTATCAGCTAATTGTGCTTGACTGCCTCACGTTATGGTTGAGCAATATGAAAGGGCTGCGGCTGCGTGATGGAGATGTATTTGAAGCGACCGCCAGCCTATTAGCGGCCATTCGAGCGACGAAGGCCCGCGTGGTGATCGTGAGTAATGAATTGGGGCTTGGGCTGGTGCCTGCAACAAAACCTGTTAGGGCGTTTCGTGATCTGGCAGGGAAGGTGAATCAGCAGGTGGCGGCAGAAGCTGATGAAGTCTATCTGACGGTCAGCGGCCTCCCGCTACGATTGAAGTAGGGCGGGGCAGGGGGCGATCGGCGAGAGGCAAAAGGAAGCGTACAACATGGAAACCCTGCACGAAACAATACGAAGAATTCAGCCGACCGACCCTCGACTCTTGGGACAGGCGCAGGCGCGCCTCGATCGATTGACGAAGCCGATCGGCAGCCTGGGCCGGCTGGAAGAATTGGCTGCACGTTACGTCATGATCACGGGCGAGTTGAAGCCGAAGGTCCCAGCCGGAGCAGTTTTTACCTTCGCGGCCGATCATGGAGTGACGGTTGAAGGGGTGAGTGCCTATCCCTCCGCCGTGACGCCTCAAATGGTCTTAAACTTTTTGCGCGGTGGCGCTGGGGTGAATGTGCTGGCACGCCATGCTGGCCTTGAGGTACGAGTGGTTGATATCGGTGTCGATTTCGACTTTGAATCGGCGCCAGGATTGCTTCATAAGAAGGTCATGCCCGGCACGAAAAATCTCATGAAGGAATCGGCGATGAGTCCCGCGCAGGCCGAACAAGCGATTCAAGTCGGGATTGAGCTGGCCACCGAAGCCGTTCAGCAGGGCATCGGCTTGATCGGGACCGGTGAGATGGGGATCGGCAACACGACGGCGAGCTCAGCGATTACTGCTGTGATGACGGGCCGACCGGTTTCCGAGGTGACAGGACGGGGAACGGGGATCGACGATGCCAGTCATGCACGCAAGATCGACGTGATTCAGCAGGCGCTCGCATTCCACCGGCTTGACTCAACAGATGCGATGAAGGTCCTTGCCAAAGTGGGTGGTCTGGAAATCGCGGGGTTGGCCGGTCTGATGCTCGGCGCGGCGGCGGCTCGTGTTCCTGTCGTGTTGGACGGCTTTATTGCAGGAGCAGCCGCGTTGATCGCTGTGGGGTTACAACCGCATTGCAAAGACTATCTTATCGCATCCCATCTGTCCGTAGAGCGCGGCCATCAGGCGATACTGGAGCATCTTGGATTAAAGCCCTTGCTCGATCTCGACCTTCGTCTAGGGGAAGGGACCGGCGCCTGTCTGGGTATGAGTCTGGTCTTTGCGGCGATCAAGATTCTCACGGAGATGGCTACGTTCGACGAGGCGGGTGTGTCGGAGCGCACAGAAGGGGGCACGGGGGTCAAGGGGTAAAGGGTTATAGGGAGAAGGCGCGTGTTTGTCTTTTTATCCCGGTAACCCTTATCCCGCTATCCTATTTTTGATGGTACGTCTATTCATCATCGCCTGGCAGTTTCTTACAGCCGTTCCGCTCAGCCGCTCAACGCACGATGCCAAGCCGGAGGAGTTGGCGGCCTCCATGAGTTGGTATCCCTTTGTGGGCCTGCTCCTTGGCGCTCTGTTAGTCACGGCAGATCTGTTCCTGACTCAGATCTTTTCGGCTCAGATCACGAGTCTGGTCTTGATGCTTCTCCTGATCGGCATCACGCGCGGGCTCCATCAAGATGGTCTCGCCGATATGGTGGACGGCCTGGCGGGCGGCCGAACCGCTCAGGCTCGATTAGCGATTATGCGGGATGGGCGAGTCGGCGCAATCGGAGCCACGGGACTCTTTCTGACACTCGGTCTGCGATTTGCCGGGCTCAATGCCATGCCGGCTGGCGAGCATTTCGCGTTGCTGCTTGGTATGCCGGTGGTTGGACGCTGGGCTATGGTCATGGGGGCCTTCCATGTGACCTATGCACGGTCGGAAGGAGGCCTGGCCCAACCGTTCCTCACACATTTATCGTGGCACCACCTCTGTCTGGCAACCGCCACGACTGGGGTCGTCTTAATGCTGTTGTTGGGACCCTGGGCGGCCTTGGGCTGTCTCCTGATTGGTGCGGCGCTCGTGCGTCTGTCTACGGCCTGGTTCCATCGCATGTTCGGCGGCGTGACGGGTGACTTACTCGGGGCGACGAATGAAGTGGCAGAGATTCTTTTTCTCGTGATCGTGCCCGTGGTGTGTTTCCCATGACCGGAGGCGAATTGGCGGCGGCCTGCATCGTCGATGCGGCGGTCGGAGACCCTCGCTGGTTTCCGCACCCGGTGCGTTGGATGGGAATCATCGTCAATGGTTGCGACCGGTTCGTCCATCGACTCCTCCTCTCTCCCTTTAAACAACGGATGGCAGGTGTTCTGCTGGCGGTTGCATTGCCAACCGGAGCCTATGCCGCTGGAGCGCTGCTCATTTGGTGTGGGAACTGGGTCAATCCGTTGTTGGGTAGCGTTGTCACCGTCCTGTTGGCCTGGACGACGCTTGCGGCTCGCGATCTCATGAACCATGTCCTATCCGTAGAGCGGGCGCTGCAATCCTTGTCGTTGCCGGAAGCTCGCTCGGCCGTTGCTGAGATTGTCGGACGCGATACAGAGGAGATGACTGAATCCGATATCGTTCGTGCGACGGTGGAAACGATTGCGGAAAGCACGGCTGACGGCATTGTCGCGCCGTTGTTCTATCTGGTTATCGGGGGCGCGCCCTTGGCCCTAGCCTATAAGGCGATCAATACCTTGGACTCGATGATTGGCCATATGGACGATCGATACCGCTGGTTCGGTTGGGCCTCGGCTCGATTGGATGACGTAGCAAATTTTCTTCCGGCTCGCATCACCGCGCTCTTGTTGGTGCTGTCCGCGGGAATCCTGTCTCGATCATGGCCAGTGATGCAGAGGGCCTGGCAGATTCTGTTGCGTGACGGAGGACAGCATCCAAGCCCGAATAGCGGACGCCCGGAAGCCGCGATGGCTGGTGCGCTCGGGGTCCAATTGGGCGGGATCAATCACTACGACGGGCAGCCAGTTGCACGGCCTTGTCTTGGCGATCCGGATCAGCCTTTGGCTCAGGCTCACATCGGCATGGCGTTGACGCTCATGCTCTGGACCAGTCTTTTGGGAGTGCTGTTGGGCATCGGATCGCTTCTATTGGTGAAGGGATGACGCAACCCATTCACGGCGGGAACGTCTACAAGGTCGCCCGGGAACAACGAATTCCTGTTGGCCGCATCCTGGATTTCAGCGCCAGCATCAATCCGTTGGGGCCTCCCGCCACAGGGCTTCGCGCCATTCGCGCGGCGCTCAAGCAGATCGTCCATTATCCGGATCCAGATTGTTGGCAGCTCAAGCAAGAACTCGCGCAACAATGCGAGGTCGATCCGGAGATGATTCTCGTCGGTAATGGCTCAACCGAATTGATCCATCTGCTGCCCCGCGCTCTCACAATCACGTCTGCGCTTGTTATGGGTCCCACGTTCGAGGAATATGCGCATGCGCTGACGGAGGGCGGGAGTTCGGTTCAGTATGTTCATGCCATAAATGAAGAACAATTTCGCCCTCCATTGAACGAAACGCTGCGGCAACTTCCCGGCAAACTGTCACGATTCGACGCCGTCTTTCTGTGTAATCCCAATAATCCAACCGGTCAGGTGATCAACCGGCTGGCTGTGCGGGAGCTTGCTGAAGCCGTCGAGCGGCAGCATGGTTGGTTGATCGTGGATGAGGCCTTCATCGATTACTGTCCGGCTCAGTCTGTCATACCGATGTTGCGAGAGTACCCGCACATGATGGTGCTACGCAGTCTGACGAAGTTTTATGCCATGCCGGGGCTGCGAATCGGCTATCTGGTTGGCGCGAGCAAGGTCGTGGAACGAGTGAAAGATCGTCAGCCTCCCTGGTCGGTCAATTCACTGGCTCAAGAGGTCTCACTTGCGGTGCTACGCGATCATGCCTATGCGACAACAAGCCGCATGTTCATGAAGGGTGAACGGGCGCGGCTTATGCGCGGGCTTCGTCACCTGCCCGGCCTCTGTCTTTACCCGTCTGCCGCGAATTTTGTGTTGATCGAACTTCCCGTCTCAACGTCTGCCGCTGAGGTGGCGGCACGTCTGGCTGCTGAGAGGATTCTGGTTCGAGACTGTTCGACGATGCCAGGCCTCACATCACAGATGATCAGAGTTGCGGTCAAAACTGAGAAAGACAATCGGCGATTGCTGGCAGCTCTTGGCTCCTGTGTGGGGAAACCATAGCCGTGAAGACACGGGGCACAGGCGGGATGCAGACCGCCTTTAGGGTCAGCCGAAAGACGCTTATCGTTGATCTTGGGGGCCTAAGAACCGTTCTGTCCTCTGCTCCCAGGGCCGGTGGGGTCACACGAGCTAGGTATATCTTGAACCATCAAGTCGTAGCCAATTCGATGGCGAAAGGTGATCGTGATAAGGATGTGCGCTGTGCTGATCCTGCGAGAACGCTGAGTCAGCTCGCCCTCTCGCTTGGTATTTGCGATCCATTCGTCGGTCTGATGACGGCTGTCTCGCTCGCGGACTTGGTCACGGTGCGAGAGGCTCATGATGAGATGTGGGTTGAAGGATTTGTCACGGTTGGAACGTCGAATGCTGTGCGAGCAGGGGAGCCGGTGATGTTGGGACAACGTATAAACAGCCAGACGCAAGCCGGGACGATCAACTTGATCCTTGTGACCAATGCTCGTTTGTCTGCATCCGCAATGGTCGGGATGGTGCAAGTCGCCACTGAAGCCAAGACAGCCGTCTTGTTGCAGGCGAATGTGAAAAGTTGGACCGGTCGCTCAGGAGCCACGGGAACGGGGACAGACGCGGTCGTGGTGGTAAGCGGGAATGGCCCTCGTCAGCGATATAGTGGGACTCACACTGTGCTCGGGGAACTCGTCGGGCGGATGATTGGGACGGCGGTCACAGAAGGGCTGGCCCGCTATGTACGTTGGCGTACTCGGCGTACTCCGCGCAGCCCAGGGAAGAAACCATGACGGCTCCGAGGACGCCAGGCAAAGCCATTGCTATCCTTGGGACCGGCTCCGATGTGGGGAAGAGCCTTATCGTCGCAGGGATCTGCCGGCTCTTATCACGAAGAGGCGTGCGGGTCGCGCCGTTCAAAGCGCAGAACATGGCGCTGAATTCGTTCGTCACGCTCGATGGGGGAGAGATC
>CXWL01001244.1_pt1 | contig 19321 bp, 14 predicted proteins | sample 590931 | NCBI WGS metagenome assembly CXWL01 (sample SAMEA3498368, study PRJEB10139) | groundwater metagenome | biome: water well; material: biofilm material | place: Germany | collected 2015-04-27 | reverse complement strand
TTTTAACCCGGGCCTCGAGTGCCTAGTGGCAAAAAGTAACTCTATTGTACTTGTGATCCTGATATTCGTCAAAAATATGATCCGAGAAAAGATCTGGAAACTTCTCTAACAGTCACTCCACCTTCACCTTCAAACTCCCCACGATTTTCTCAGTGGCATCGGTGGCGGTGATGACGATCGTAAATTCATACTCTCCCTCGCGTTGCGGGACCCAGGAGAAAGAGAAGTTTTGTGAGGGATTGTCGACGGTTGAACGACTGTAAATGCTGGCCTTGGTAAGAGCGGTGAGATTTTTGGCGATGATCGAGATATCATTCGAAAGCTTCTTGTCGTCGTCGCTGAGGGAGAAGAAGAAGTCAATTGGCGAGCCCTTCTTCAGGATGCTGTCCGGCTTGGGGAAGGAAAAGCCCGTAGCCGTGACGGCTTCTGTTACGTTTTCTTCGATACGAATCGTGACGCTGTCCTGGCTGACATTGCCACTATTGTCTTCAGTGGTGACTCGGATAGTGTGGCTGGCGATTTCTTCGGGGAGGTTGATGTTCAGGCTATAGGGTGGTTTCCTGACCTTGCCGACGGATCGGTCATCGAGGAAAAATTCCGCTTCGGTGATACTCATATTGTCTCGAGTGGAAGTCTGTACCGTTATCGTCGTTCGAGGTGGAAAACTCGCTCCCTCCTCCGGTGAAGTAATGCGCGTCTCAGGTGGTTCGAGGTCGGTTCCATTGCTCACCGTCACGACGATCACGTCAGAGCTTTCGTACCCATAGCTGTCTGTGACGGTCGCTCCGATCCGGAACTCCTCGCCCTGAGCTCGCTTCGGGAGTCTGATCTTCTCACCGAAAGGAAAAATCTTGGAGGTCTTGACCAGGCGCTGGTCGAGAAAGTATTCAACTTTTTCTACACCATGAGGAGCATCGATATCCACAAGAACATCGATGTTACCCGTCTGGACTTGATCGTTTGTTTTGGGACTGAGGAAACTCAATTTCGGTCCGTTCTCAGCAGCCTCTGCCGTATGGACATCATCGCTCTCGGTCGGAACCTGACTGAGGATGATCTGATTGGCGGTGATGGAGTTCGCGATATAGTCCTTGGCCCACGCGAGTACGGGACTTTCCCAATTGGGATTCGTAGGATTGAGGGAATGGAAGTTCGCCACGAGAGCCTTTACGATAGAGCTTTTCGGAGTAAATTCGGTTGGCAGCTTCAGGGATGCGCGATCGACTTCCACCTCGAGAAATGTTTGATCGGTCAGGGTCGGGAGATTGAAGGTCGTGAAGAGCTCGGGAATGACATCACTCTCCGGAGTGTACTCGGAGGGGAGAAGTCCGCTCCACTTCGAGACTTGCTTCCAGACAACGCCCTCTGGGACAGGGAATGGCTCTGCATCATGATCTTTCGTAGCTTCCCTCATCACCGCATTCCAGATCGGAGCGGCGGTCGTGAGTCCATCGGAGTTGGGAAAAAGAGGGGAAGAATCATTATTGCCCACCCATACTCCCGTCACGATTTTGGTCGTAAACCCCATGGTCCAATTATCCACCGGCTTGATGGCTTTGTCGTTGTGTCCTTTTTCCAAGATACGTTTATTGGAGGTTCCTGTTTTTGCGCCATTGATTTGGTCCGGGAGTTGGAGATTGGCATTCCAGGCAGGTGGACGGGCATTTTTGTCGGAGAGGACATGGTTGATGGAGTAGGCGATCTGAGGATCGAGCACGTCCAGAGACTTCGGAGAAAGGTCCTCATAGCTCTCGATGATCTTGCCAGCACTTGTTTCAATGCGGAGAAACGGGGTGAAAGCGATTTTCTTCCCTTCTCGGGCAAAGACGGTGTAGGCCGTGACCATTTGATAGAGCGTCACTTCCCCCGTTCCCAGGGCGATAGAGCTGCCATAATCATCGGCACTGGTGAGATCGGTCAGTCCCATTTTTTTCCCAAGCGCGACAACATTTTCAATCCCTGCTATGAAGGCCATCTGCACCGCGGGGATATTGAGAGAATTGTCGAGAGCGCGTCTCGCTGAGATGGGGCCGCGAAATCGGCCGTCATAATTCTGGGGAATATAATTATTCCCAAAATCTGTTTCCAGGTCCCAGAGCACCGTGGCTGGAGAGTAGCCCTTGGCAAAGCCAGCGGCGTAGACGATGGGCTTGAATGAGGAGCCAGGAAGGCGTTTCCGGAAAACCACATTCACATTTCCGTCAATCTCCTCATTGAAATAATCCGCTGATCCGACCATGGCGAGAATTTGGCCTTTCACGGCGTCGACGGTCAGGAGAGCTGCGTTGGTAGCTCCATATTTCCCCGGGTAGGTTTTCATTTTTTCGCTGATCACCTCCTCGGCTTTCTTCTGCAAATTCGGATCAATGGTGGTGTAGACATGAAGACCTCCCGTCTCGACCGCTTCCTTCCCAAATTTGTTCTCAAGAAGCTCTTTCACATACAAGACGAAATGTGGGTGGGTGATATTTTCGCGGAATTTTTTGAAGCTCAATTGGGCGGCTTCTTCGAAGGCTTTTTGCCGCTCTTCAGGGGTGATATAGCCGAGATCCTCCATGCGCTTCAGGACCACATCCTTGCGTCCAGGAATATAATTGCCTTCGGCGTCGAAGGTACCCATCAGCTCTTCCTTGCCGTTGCCGTAAGGATTGTATCGTGAAGGAGCCTGAGGAAGTGAAGCCAGAATAGCTGCTTCGGCTAAGGTCAGATCTTTGGCGTTTTTTCCGAAAAAGGTACGTGCGGCCATCTCGATGCCGTAGGTATTGGAACCATAGGGGATGGTATTCAGATAGAGACCGAGAATCTCATTTTTGTTATAGGTTTGTTCGATTTTCAGAGCGATGATCAGTTCTTTGATCTTTCGGCTAAGGGTTCTCTCCGAACTCAATAAGGTGTTCTTCACCAATTGTTGAGTGATGGTCGAACCTCCCCGACGTTTTCCGATACCGAGATACTCCGACGAAAATCCTCGTAAGATACCTCCAATATCGAAGCCGTAGTGATTGAAAAATTGATCGTCTTCGATGGCGATCGTAGCATCGATCACGTGTTTCGGAATTTCATCGAGGGGAATTTCCTGGCGATTTTCTTCGCCGTGGATGGAATACAGGATATTGCCTTCTCGGTCATAAATGATGGTCGATTCAGCATTGTCAAATCGCGTTGGCAATGCAGGAAGAGTGCCGATGATGACCACCACATAGATGGCAAAGGCAAGAAAACCAACGATCAGAAATGCGAATATGGTCAATACGGCCTTCATCGGCCAGCCCTGAGCGCCTTTTTTCTGAGTCAGATGCTGCTTCTTCAGAATGATGTTGTTGATGAGTCGGGTTTTGAAATTCATGATTGGATTAAACTTTCTAATTTTTCATTTCAACCTCATGATTCACCTCTTGCTCCATGGGTTGTTCGGTTTCTTCACTGATATAGATCGGTCTGGCTTTGGCACCATTGGAAGGGCCTATCAAGCCCATCTCTTCCAATTGATCGAGGATGCGGGCGGCCTTGGCGTAACCGAAGCTACAGCGACGTTGGAGATAGGAAGCGGAGGCTTTTTTCCCTTCACGGATGGCTTGGATGGCCCGTTCTATATCATTCTCTCCATCGATCTCGCCTTCCGGACTCCTTTTCTGGACCAATCCAGGAATCTTGACGTCATGCTGATCCTCTGTGATGCGGTCATCGTATTGAACCCCTGTGGGGCTACTGAGTTTAATGAAATGAATGACTTTTTCAATCTCTTTCGTGGAAACGAAAGCGCCTTGGAGACGGACTGGCTTGGCCATATTACTGGCGAGGAAGAGCATATCTCCTTGACCGAGCAGGTCCTCAGCGCCGATGGCATCGATGATCGTGCGCGAATCAATTCCCGTGGCCACGGTGTAGGCTAGACGAGTGGGGACATTCGCCTTGATGAGACCGGTGATGACATCGACTGATGGCCTTTGGGTAGCGATGATCAAGTGAATGCCGGTAGCCCGGGCCATCTGAGCAATGCGACAAATGGTGGCTTCTATTTCCTTCGACGAAGCCATCATCAAGTCCGCCAATTCATCGATGATGATGACGATGAAGGGCATCTTGTTCTGGGGAAAATTCAGATTGTATTCATCGATATTGCGTTTGCCATGGCGGGCGAGCTCCTTGTAACGGCGATTCATTTCCGACACCGCCCATTTCAGCGATTGCAGGGCTTTGTCAGGTTCTGTAATGACAGGGGTTAATAAGTGGGGGATGCCATTATAATTCGTCAGCTCCACTCGCTTCGGATCGATCATGATCATCCGCAAGGTTTGCGGCGAGTGCTGGTAGAGGAGGGAGATGATGAAAGAATTAATACCGATCGACTTTCCCGAGCCGGTTTGTCCAGCAACTAATAAATGCGGCATTTTGGTGAGATCGGCGACCATAGGTTGTCCGGAGACATCACGGCCCAGAACCATTTTCAAATCACCCTTCTCCTGTTGGAAGGCAGGGGTGCGCATGATGCTGCCCAGATGTACGATGGCTCGTTCAATAGCGGGTATCTCAATCCCCACCAGCCCCTTGCCAGGAATCGGAGCTTCGATACGGATAGCCCTGGCAGAGAGGGCGAGTGCCAGATCATTTTTCAGGGTCGTAATTTTCGAGAGCTTCACATCCTCAGCCGGTTTCAAAGTATATTGAATAACGGTCGGCCCGACATGCGCGTCTTTCATTGTTACTCGGACGCCGAATTGATCGAGTTTTCGTCTAATAATCTCGGCATTGTGGACCAATTGATCATCACCATAGTCCTTGTTCTTGGTATCACTATTAAGGAAATTCATCTCGGGAAATGGATACTGGGAATAGTCGGTGGTGTCTTGTGCCCCGAGGAAAGCAAATTGATCCGGATTGGCAGTGTCCATTTTTTGCGGACCTGGCTCGGTTTTTTGCACCGGAATGTCTCGTTTCAGGGACCGTTTCGTTTGAGTGGTTTCGATCCTCTTCTCGTCTTTGTCCCCACGAACGATATTCAATTCGAATTCTTCAGCCACTTCATTGGACCCCTTACCCTTCGCCAGCAGCGGAAGTCCTTTGTACGTGGCTTTGTTGGTTTTTTCTTCGGAGTTTTCTGAGCTAAACCAACTGCCCACGAAAGAGAAGAGTTCACCAAAAGAAATATTGAAGACGAGGAGCGAGGAAACCACCATCAGCGACACAATAATCACCGTGGCTCCGGTACTGCCGAACATGACGTAGAGGAGGAAATTGATACTGAAGCCGATATAACCGCCGAAGTTTCGAGCTGATTCGAAGAGAGAGTCCATTGGAGCTGACAGCTGCAGAAATCCGAGTGAACTGGTGACGAGGAGCATGAGGCCGAGAATTCTTCCCAGCGCGAAGGTAATCCTCTTGGTGAAAAGGAGAAGTACCCCGAGGATCAGACAAAAGGCCGGCACGACGTAAGCTCCTAGGCCGAAGATCGGTATTAGGACATTGTCACTCCAGAGTTCACCGATACTGCCCCCGTCGTTTTGCAATGCCAAAAAATTCAAGACGGAAAATCCGAGAAAGAAAATACCGGAGATTTCCCGAGACACGGTCTCCGAGAGCTTCAAGCGCATCGGTTTTGATCGAGCCCTTCGGCGGGTTTTCACATAGCGAACGGAAGTGCGGCGTCGGCGACGAGCTGCCATGAGGGTTTGGTAAGATGAATGGGCGCTTTTTAACCCGAGTATCTTAGCATAATTCCTCATGTTTTCGCCGTTGACTTTCAGAGTAAAAACAGGTACAATAGTGTGAAGCGTTTGAGTCTTCGGATGGTTGTTCGCTTAAGAGAAGAAGGTTTTCTCACCTCTCCTTTTCCCAAGTGAATACCGCTCGAAGTTCGGCGCTTCTTTTTTTGAGCGTTCTTGTAGAGTTTCACGAGAATGTTGGATACTAAGCGGCTTTTTTCATTTCGGTTGGTTGAATCGATGCAGGTTTCGCCACTCCAGATTTTTTCTTGGCTTCAACCGGTTTGGTTTGTTCGGTCTTTTGGTCTTTCTTCTGGGTATTCATTTCTGAAGCTTTGCTTATCATGTCCACAAAATCTCCCATGATAGGAGGACTATTTACAGATATTTTGGGACTGTACTTCAGCCAAGGATTTTCGACTTTGACCGTTTCCGGAGTAGTAGCTCGTTCCAATTGGGCATTTTGTTGTCCAACAGCATTCGGTTCTTGAAAAAACTTCACAGCGTCTGCTCGTTCTTGCTTGGCGTTTTCTTCCGCGAGTTGTTTGTCGAGTAAGTCCGTGAATGCTTTTCGCTCTTGTTCAGCTTTTTGCTGAGCTTCCTTGTCGAGTTTTTGTTGTTGTTCGAATTGCTTCTGCAGTTCGTCAGCTTTTCTATCAAATTCGTTGATCCTGTCCTGTTCTTTCTTTGCTTGTTCTTCGCGTCTTTGATCATTCGTCTTTCCAGCGCCCGCCAATTTTTCAAGAAATTCTTGTACATCATTCTGTCTCTCTGCTTTTTCAGACTGTGCTTCTGATTCTCTTTTTTCCATTTCTTGCACCTCAGCCTTTATTTTTTCTGCAAATTCTTGATCGAGTTTTTTATCTATTTCCGCCTGCTCCTTGGCAAATTTTTTCATAATCCTTGCTTCCTTCCCTTCTCGAACACGGTGGAGCTTTTTCTCCTTTGCACGTGATTGGATTTCCTTTCCTCTGGCAACACTTTCTGCAGTGCCAACGGCAGGAGCACTTCTCCCAACAGCAGCAAAGGCCTTGTGAATTCCCATCGTATGAGGAAGTTTTCCGCCGGCTTTCAGAGCCACCACACTGGCGAACGAATGCACCCAGGCATCCTTACTCACGAAAGCCTTCGCATCGAGTTGGGCAGCTTGGAAAGCCACGGTCTCCACTCCGATACCGCCGGCACCAACCAGTGCCTTCCCAGCGAGTCCCATCCTCGCTGTGCTTCCAATAGCGCCCTGATAGGCTGCTCCACTGCCCTTCACGAAGCCCAGCATGACGAAGCTTTGCGTCCAACCATCCGCGTGCTCTTTGAAACTCTGATCGAAGTGCTCCTCGAGGCGACCATGGAGTCCTGCTTGAAGAAGACTATTGGTTTCATGGAAGACCACGGCTTCGACACCGAGGAGGGCTGTTCCCTGTGCTGCCTGTGCCGCAGCCCATTTAAGCGCAGCACTGCGTCCCTGGGTTTTGGCCAGGTGCATGAAGACTGCTTTTGCACCCTGTTCCATAATTTCTTTCGAAGCCACCTGGACTGCTTTCCGTCCAGCTGCACGGAGTGCCATACGACCTACTGCGGTGACTCCGGCGCGGGCGACATTTGCTATTCCCCCACTGACGGCGAGAAGGGCGGCATTGATGGCGACCTCTTCTCCGATCCACTTTACAAAGGCGTGGGTCTCATCCGACCAATCATACTCAGCCCCGTTGGCCCCGTAGGAATCCTGAAGTTGTTTCAGAGACTGAACCTGGTACTTCTCTTGAGGGGTTTCTTGAGGTAGGTCTTTCAAAAAATCACACTTGGTTGGGTCGAGTAAGAAAGACAGTATTCTCTGATTGACCGCCGCTTCAGCTTGCTTATTGGCGATATTTTCGGCGCTCGCGAGGAGTCCTTGTTCTACCATGGCGTCGAGGTCTTTCTCATCTTCACGGAGCTGGTTTCTGTATCGTTCCACTTTCTGATCATCGCTCAATCCTTTCTGCGTTTCTTCAGGGAGGCTTTGCTTGGCCATCCCCAAGGCTATATTCTTACGAGTTCGATCGTTGGCCATCTCTCGATAGGAATCGAGACGGACTTTTTCGAAAACTTCTCTCCGAACCTGGTCGTAATCCGCATTTGGAAGATGTTCGTTGATACCCATGGCGATCAATTCCTGAGACAGCGCGATGAAACGCGCTCTGGCACCCTCAACACTTTCTTGATCCCCTCTGATATTGCGAAGGATGTCTGCTGCTAAGTACTGAAGCTTCGAAGCCGTGACCCCATCTTGAAAATTTGTAATTTTTTCACCTCCCCATCCTTGAGCTACTCTGACACCGATCAACCTATCCGGAGTGAGTCCACCGGGCCATCCAGTCGTGATATATGCTCCACCCTTGCCATCTGAAAAAGCTCTTCTCCAATATCCCTCCATTTTTGCGAAATTACTGAATTCAGGCCGATTCCTGACTATGTCGATAGCCTGTGGGATGTCTTCAGCTTCGCCACTCGTGATCAACTCGGATAATTTGGCATGGTATTTCTGGGTTCCCTCACTACTGTAGGGGCTCCCCTCTGAAAGCTCCTCGATAAGCTGGAGTCGAAGGAGAGGATGAGGATCTGACTCTGCCAAATTCTTCATCTTATCTCTCAGCTGAGCTCGAAACTTTTCTTGGAAACCTTCTTGACCGAAGATTGGACCAAGGGGAAGCGTATCTCCAGAAGGAGGGAGGAGAGTATTTCCGGAGAGCTGATCGATTTCTCGAATAAGCTCTTGAAAGGACCTCAAGTCTGCTGAAGATTGAATGATTCCTTGTTGGACCAACGATTCAGCAATGCTGAGATCTCCTGATTCATAGGTCTTTCCTTCTTCTTGTTGATCTGAAATCTGAGCTATACGATTGGGATTCAATCCCAAAATACTGCTCGACAAGTCTGAGAAATTCGTAAGCGAAGGATTCTTGAAAAGGAACTGACTCATCTGAATCATCTGTTGAATTTTTTTCTGGCCTCCTCTCTGAGCAGCGAAGTATTCATGAAGCGGTGAAAAGAGTTGGAGCAAATCTCCTTGCGGACTGGCTAAGAGTTGATCTGTCAACTGAATCTGTTGCACGGACTCAACCTTCTGCTGAATCATGAATTGCGTCTCAGGAGATTGCTTGGCAGCCCATTCTCCGAAAGCTTCCATCACCGCTTTCCCTTGTTCGGTATTCTCCCCTAGTCTCAACGCGAGATTGAGTGTTGATTCAATCATTTCTGACATTTTTTGCGCCAGGGTGTCCTGTTTTTCGGCGAGCTTGCTCTGAGTACTACCTACGACATCTCTCGATTTGTCGACGGCTTGGATGGCCTCGTGGATATCCCAACCGCTCGTTTCATTTGATTTGTACATGCTGCTCCAAGCCCTTTGGTCATGATAGAGATTCACCAAATTCTTGAGATGCAAAGTTTTACTTTCAAGAATATTTTGTTGTTCCCCCGAAGTTTTATTGAGCTGGTTTTCGACCGACTGAATTTCCTTGAGGACTTGGTCAAACGATCCGGTGAGTTGATCAACCTCTTGTGCAATATTGCTCGGATTCGTTTCGTAATCTTTCTTGAATTCCTCTTCCCAGTTTTCACGAATCGTTTTGTCAAAATTTGCCAGAGTACTGTTCAGATCAGATCCCAAAGTGAAAGTCATACTTGGTTTTCCGTCTATCTTATAGACCCCGACTGTGCCAGTAGGTTCGAGGAAGTATGGGGTACGATTTTTATCTCCTCTGGTGAAGAACACCAAGCTGTTTGTATCTGCTTCGAGGTATCCCAGTCCACGAACATTCTGAGGGAGTTTAGCCACCTCAGCCTTGACCTGATCGGGATTTTTGCTGAGTTCACGTAAACCTGTGAGTATCTGCTCACACTGACTTTTTCGATCGGCGGACTTGATATCTGCCTGAATCAAGAAAGAGTTCAACCTGAGAGCTGTATTGATGTTCTTCACCGAATCAGCGATCGTTTCTCCGATGAGGACTGTCACCTTGGTATCAGCATTCAGCTGAAGCTCATAAATCAGTGGATTATCCGTCGGTTGCATGACAAAAGCCTTCTCAGGGTTTGACTTCAAATTAATCGAAAAACTTCCATCACTACCACTTGCGGTAATTCCGCTAAGCAATATCTTTTCAGAGGAATCTCTGGTCTTAGAGTTCTCATAATTTTTCAATGCAGTATCCACTGCAATCGGATCCTTCAAGAGATCGACTTTTGCGAGATCTTTTTCAACTTGCTCAGCGCGCTTCAGATGGCCTTCATAGTTACGAATTTTGCTCTCCAGGAAGCGGTTGAAGTCTTCTGACTGCTTGAGCAAGTCTGCCTTCTCACGTGCTTGATCTGGGTGTGTCCGAAGAAAGTTCTTATACTCTGTATTAATTTCTCGAAGCATCGATTTAACCGCTTTTTCTCCAATATCTTTTATGTCTTTATCCGGACTGACGAGGAGACGGTTGATCTGTTTGAGATGAGTCTCGAGTTTATGAGAATAGGTTTCTGTGACTTCTTGTCTTTTTGACGGAGAATCCTTCAATAAAGATTCTGCCTTTTCGCTGGCTTTGCTGGCCAACTCTTGCTGATCGTTCTTGGCTTTATCAAGAGACATTATTCCAAGTTATCCAATAATTTTTCTGCTGTTTCTACATCTTGAACACGCTCGGAACCTTCCTGAAGATGAGTAGCCTGAGAATTTGCCGCTTTGACATCCCTCAGGCAATCGTCAATGACCTGAAGAATATGTTCGTCGCCAGCCTCCAATTCCGTCTCGATAATGGCCCGAAGGACATCTTGAATGATATGGTCCTCCTGAAGAACCAGCTGGGAGAGTGCTGACAGTTCCTGATCGCTCTGCAAGGATTCTACTATTCGACGAAGTCGATGCTTATGGTCATCTGTTGCAAGCAGAAGCCCATCGATTTTGGCGAGAAGCTTGATTTTATCGATCATTTTTTGTTTTTTATCTCTGTATTATACCATTTTTTTTGGCATTAGTAAAAGACCTGTATGTGATTTTATTGGGCTTTTCACCCCTAATCCCCCAAATCTAACATTTTCTCACCTCTCCTTTTCCCAAGTGAATACCGCTCGAAGTTCGACGCTTCTTTTTGAGTCATTCAAAATCCCGCGATTTTCAAAAAGTTTTCCAAAAGCTTGCGCCCGGTCTTCCAGTATTCCGTTCTCGTCGCTTCGAAGTCGGCTCGGACTTCTGCGCTTTTTCCATGCCCATGGTGAGTTGTGGTTACTCTAGCATGACTCATCTCCTCTCCTCAATCCTAGAGATTTCATTAAGAACCGTTACGTTTTGGAGTTCGACAGCACCCCAGACATCGCCTCTGTCGATCCGTTCTAATATTCGCTGAGAGGCGTGATGCACTCTTCCGGAAGAGTCTTCAACAGTATAAGCGCCAAATCTTCCCATGGTGCTGATAAAGATCCGAGTCTTGATCATCCTGTTGCCCTGACGAGTTACTTCGAAGGTTCCAAAATCGGCATTGCGAAAGTACTGGACTTCAAACTCTCTTTTTTCCCCGGACAGTTCTTTTATCTCGAGATATTGCACCTGTCCTTTCCGGTTATGATGTCGACTAACGTGAAGACGAGGTATACCGAAACCTGGTGTTTCGGGGACAGCGGGTTTTTTTGTTCCTGTTTCCTTGGGTAAAGGAATATTGGGTTTGGCAGGTGATGGTGACGGAGTTTTGGGACCTGAATTCGGTTCCTGGGGTGATCGACTGGTTGTTGTCACGGCAATGATCACACTCATCATGATCAAAAGTGCCAGGGCGCTGAGTCGTAGCGTTGATGATGGAGCGGGTTTCTCGCTAAGGTTTGCTGGCAGAGAGTCAGTTGTGTGGCGAACTTCCTGGTTCTGAGGTCGCTCGAATCGTAGGGGGTAGTGTTGATCAAGGAGCCGGGACAATTCATCCACTTCACTGGTGAAACTCACCAATATCAGTCCCGCTTTCTGGAGCTCCATCCTCATCGTACTGAGACGGGATTCTAGCATCAGCTGGAGACTCACCAGAGCTTTATCGTACTGCTCTGACGAACCTTGGCTCATGCGGGTGATAGCGTCTTGCAAAGTCTGTTGTAGGTCAGTATGGAGCTGAATAATCTCTCCAAGTCGTTTCTCACTGGGTATTTTATTAGCTTCGACTATATCATTCCGGGCATTTTGAATGCGTTCCCAGCAGGTCAGGAGCTCCTCTTGGTCTTCTGAACTGAGACCATCCAAGGCCTTTAAGCGTTCGTCAAAATTCTTCCTATCGAGGATGGTTTCTGGTTTTTGAAGACCCTTTTGTCCTAAATGTCGAAGGCTCTTTGCCAGGAGATCTCTGGCCTTTTCAGCCCTCTTCCTTTTTTTTCTGAAATCTTCAAAAGGTTCGCCGGCCTGACTGCTGATTCGCTGACGAATATCTGCGATGATTGCTAAGGTCCGTAATACCTGAGTCTCTATCTTGTTGAGCTCCAAGATTTCTCCTTGATCATTGCTCCAGGCTAGTTCAGCCGTTCCGCCTTGGGCTTGTTGTTGGGCATATTGTGTCGGATCTCCGACCACCTGCAGCCCTGTGGCTGGTTGCAAGGATGGTATCGCATTTCTCAGGGTATCAATGTCTTCATCAGGCAAAATTCCCTCCAGAGCCCCACCAATGATGTCGCGCACTTGCATCTGGGCATTCCGAAGATCCTCGTGATCACGGGCGATTTCTCGACCATGCATGGCAACTTCGAGAGTTGTTCCCAGACTTTGTCCTGGAGAAATATTCATCATGCCGCTGCAGATTATTTCCCTGAATTTTTGATCTCAGCTCCAGTCGTTCCTGGCTGACCCACCCACCTTCCTGCGGCGAATGCAGCCGCCACTGCCAGGAGTATACAACAGGCAACCATGGCGATTGAGCGGGGCTCGGTCTCCTCATCGGGCATGGGTTTGAAGTCGCAGAAGATGGGATCATCGAGGAGCTGCTTGAGTGTATCCAGATTACCGTCCTCGGTAGGAATGGGCAGTTGTAGTCTTTGCCGAATATCTTCGGCTCGGGTTACCAGCTGATCGAGGAGTTGCTGGAATTTTTGAAGCTGGTGATCCTCGATCGTCCTGCTCGTGAAGAGCTCACTCAGATCTTCTCTTTCATTGGTAGAGAGCACCATCAGTTCTTCCAATGTGCCAAGCTTGGGAAGCTTGCTTCTAGCTCTGATGGCTGCCAAGTTGGTTTTCAAAACATCAGCATTAGCCCCTAAGATACTTGGAACCAGTGCCATCTGGGTATTGTTCAAGTCTTTGTCCACCAAGATCATCCCGACTGAATCATGGTCAACATACCGATCGAAATCACTGATCGTGAGTTTTAATTCGGTAACTCTCTCGACCTCATAGAGAATACGCTGAACAATTCTTTCAGCCTCTTCAGCCTGGCTGCTCATATATTTTGTACCCTGAATTGAACCGTGAAGTACGGATACCAGTTCGTGAAGACGGCTGAGGGAAGCATGAAGTCGATATTCCTCATTCGTCATCTGGACACGAGCATCATCATCGTCGCGCCAGTGGAATTCGGTCTCCAGGGAATTGAGATCGAGAGCTCTGGGATGCGCTAGTCCGGGGAGATTCACGTCTTCACTTGATGGAAGTTTCCCTCGATTCAGTCGGAGAAGTCTTTGGAGCGTCATAGCAATTCTCAATTTGCATGCTTGTTGTAATTCGATAATTTGGCCCCGCCGTTTAGTTGCTTCCGGGTTGTTCCAGGCTAAATCGACGATTTTTTCTGAGGACTCGGCACTGTCAAATTCCAAAAGAAGTGGCATGGGGAGATGGTAAAAGTAAGGCGTTGCATTATAAATTGAAATTTACCTCAGTCAAGCCTTAAGCAGGTTTGAGCAATTTGCTGTTGAAAGCTCAATTGGTATTGGATGACGCGTCTTTCGATCCTTTGGAGAATTTTACCGTATTTCGAGACTATTATAATAAGGAGACCGAAATAGGTCACGAGGAGCGTTTCCGAAAACCAAGGGATGGTGATGGCCGCGTAGGGGATCTGCGCGGTGAGATGAACGACCTGGGTGATATATTCGCTGAGCAGATAGCCCGGGAAAGCGATGATCTTGGCCAGAGTTGTGGAAAGGTAGGCACTGAGTGTTCCAAGGAAACCAAAGAACATGGTGAAGGGGATGATTGGGCCGGCGACGAGGAGATTACTGAGCGGAGCAATGAGTGAGAGTTGATGAAAGTTCAGCAGTAAGACGGGGAGCGCCATGATCTGGGCTGAGAGGGTGAGGGCCATACTCTCTCGAATGGCAAATTTTTCCGGAAGCCAGCTCAGCTTCGGAGTCAGGAGGGGGGCGATGTAGATGAGTCCCATCGTGGCCAAGAACGACAGTTGAAAACCAACATCGTAGTGGAGGATTTTCGGGTTCCAGGCGCACATGATAACGGCCGCGATGAGGAGCGTGATCGTTACATCGGTTTTTCGATGGTGATTCAGGGCGATCAGCCCGATGAGTCCCATCAGACAGGCTCGGACCACGGCCGCCGAAGCCCCGACGAAGATCGTGAAGAGAATGATGCCACCCGCGGACAGTACGATTGATGTTCGCTTCCCCAAGGCTCGGAAGACCAGCATCATGATGCTGACGATCAAGGTGATGTTGTAGCCGGAGATGGCGACGATGTGGGTGAGCCCGGTCACTTGAAAATCCTTCGTTAATTCTTCCGGCATGCCTTTTCGTGAACCGAGCAGCAGGCCGGCCATCAGCGAATTCGATGGCTCGCTGGGAAAGGTCAGGGAGAGATGGTTGGTGAAGCTGTTTTTGATCCGAAGGAGGATTTGGTAGATGGCGGAGGTTGGTGCCGAATCTTTGATGCTTCTGATCTTCGGTCGATTCATGATCGCGTAGATATCATAGCGAGACAGATAGCCGGCATAATCGAAATCATCGAAAATGCCAGGCCGCTCAAGCTTACCAGTGATTTCCAGCTGATCACCGTAGCTGTAGGTCGGATATTTTTCGGTGGAGATGAGTACCAAGCCGCTTACTGGTGTGGCTTCCTTTCTGGTTTTCAGGTTCTCAACCTGGATCGTGTACTTGGTTTGGTCACGCCGCAGATCTGGTTCTTCTGCCACCCTGCCCACGATGGTCACGGTCTCCCTGCTGGCATAGCAAGCGATGTTTTCTCGAGTGTGGGATTGCCTTGAACTTTGCCCAACCGAGAGTCCGAAGAGGAAGCTGATCAGCACGCCGATGAAAATTTTGGAACGCATCAAAAATTGTAGAAACGAAAAATCTTGCGTTTCTACAGCCTAGCAGATGAACATGAAGCAAAGATGAAGGCGGACTAGATTTTCAGCACGTCTCCCAATTCTTTCTCCAGGGTTTCTTTTTTGAAGCGTAATTCCTGCACCATCGCGATCATCATGTCGCTGTCGTTGGAGTAGGGATTCTGATAGAAATCATGGATCTGGCGAATGGTCGCCAGAGTCGCATTGATCCAAATATCGGCGCTGGCTTTCTTCTCCGGAACCAGCTGCTCATAGACTTCCTGATTTAGGATCGAACTGGGGGTGAGGAGCTTAATCGTTCCAGCATTGATCTTGGAGATGAGGTCCTCGAGAAAAGCTTTGTCTTCCGGACTCAGGGCGGTCTTGCTGTCACTCCACGGTTTATTCAGCATCTCTTGAGTGCTTTGACTGATATCCTTTCCGGCATTGGCTTCAATAGCCTGTTGAAAGGCTTGTTGTCCGGCGGTAGGTTGTTGGGGATTGGTGGAGTCCATAAATTTGGTTCGGAATTATCTTCTTATTATACCGCTTTTTACTCATGTTGGATACCAAAAAGGGCTTCATAAGGTGGTAAGAAAAAATATTTACGGTGATGTGATCTGGTTGGTTCGAATGAACTCTTCGATCTTTCGGTTGTAGGCTTCATCTCCTGATGGAGCCTTGTCATTATGCCCGAGTCCTGACAGGAGTACGAAATATTTCGGCTCACGGGCCCTGTAAAAGAGTGCTTTGGCCATGGTGAGTGGAACCATCGTGTCTTGGTCTCCGTGAAGGATCAAGACGGGGCATTTTACCTGATCTATCTTTTCAATGGAGTTATATTTGTTCGAACTGAGCAATCTCAATGGCAACCAAGGCGTGATGATGTTCCCCATGTCATGCGTGGAGGTGAAAGAACTCTCAACGATCAAGCTCCGGCATGGAACTTTCGAGGCGAGATCGATCGCTACGGCTCCGCCTAAGGATTGTCCATTGATGATGATTTGATCCGCTCGCCAGCCGAAATGTGAGATGAGGTAATCATAGGAGGTTCTTGCTGCTTCATACAGATTGGCTTCTGTCGGTGATCCACTGCTTGCCCCGTAGCCAGGATAATCAATGATGAGAAAGGAGAGGTTTGCTTTCAGGAGGTAGTCTATGTTGATCCGATTCGTTTCAATATTCCCTGCGTTTCCGTGCAAGAAGAGATCAACCATCTCATCTCCTTTGTCCATATAGAAGCCTTCGATGATGCTTCCATCGCGTAATTCAAGAGAGATGAGCGTCAACTTGCCTGCTTTACTGTCTGCACTGATTTCACTGTAGAATGCACGATACTCTTCGTAGGAGAGTTTTTCCGCTTGATAAATGTATTTATGTTCAAGTACAGAGGTCCAAATAATGGTAGCTCCATAGAGGATCGCGAGACTTGAAAGTGAGAGGAGGAGTTTTTTTGCCAAGGTGTTTGGTTTAGTTAGAAGCATAATAACCGATGATTCTCGTAAGGCCGCGTTCATTTCATGCTATTTGCACTTATAAAAAAGAATTGTCTAATAGTATGCTCTTTGCTACCCTTCCATCATATTTGTTATCTAAATTATCCTTATGAATAGTGCTGAACTGAGGGAAAGAACTGCTGAGGCTAAGGGCGTTGTAGAGAGCGAAATTGGTAAACTACAAGTTTTGGGAGCGGTTCCTGGTACGGGGTGGGGTGAAGGCGTGAGTGATGCGTTCAAAGAGCGTCTGAGGATTCCTTATTCAAAGCTTAAAGTTCCTGGCTCAGAACTTGTCGTGGAGGGTCACGAAAAAGTATTAAGGGTCGGAACACTTGGTGATAATAGGGATGCTGTAATCTTGGGCAGAGTTCATCCAAATGAAGATATTACTCATCCAGACTTACGGCAGGGAATGAGTGTCGTGATCGGTGCGCTTGAAGATTGTCTGGAGGGTCTATTAGTGACGAATGGAGTTGGTACTTTACATGGTCGTGTTGGAAAGGAACTGGGATGGTTACAAAGTATGGTTATAACGGCTATTTTGGATGTTATGGGATATGCCGGAAGAAGAAGAAGGCAAGAGCCTATCAATGTCGGAGACATTGCAATTGTTGATGATGTTAAAACAAGTTTGGTCGGTCCTATGACCCCTCTTGGCGCCGGTCAGTTCATTGATTTCTATCACGGTGGAATTCACAGAGATGGTGACAAATATTTCAACACGGTTCGCGAAGCCGTCACTGAAGTGCAGGGACGTTGTCCAAAAGCGCAAGCGAGGTTTATTGCAGGCCCACAGTTTGAAGGCCCAGCTGACAAAGTTGAATTTCGTGCAAAAGGAGATGATGTCATCGGTATGAGTGGAATTCAGGAACTTCTCAAATGTACAGAGCTAGCAATACCTGCGATACAACTTGTCTTGGCAACAAATGGTCCTTTTGAAATGCACTCACATGAAGGTAATCAGGGTATTGGAAAATCAAACAGAAAGAAGGCTGCTGCAATATTAAGACTGCTTGCTGATACTTGGCCTAGAAAAGCTGCGGTTTAAGTGAAGATAATTTTCGTTCGTGATGCCAAGTTTATTTCTCAAGGCGTCTGACTCCTGATCTAGGGCATTATAGCGAGAAGGCTCGGCCATATTTTTGAAGGAGTTTAATAACAGCTTTGTTTTTCTTTGCTTTGGCAAAACTATAGCCTTCAAGCTTGGCAGAACCTGCCACGGCTCTTTCGATATCCCTATCACTGATAGTGCTTTCTCTTTTCATGGGAGATACTTATTGAGTATGACCATTTTCTCATTTCTCCTCCTGAACTTCAGCCTGCCTATTCTCGGCAAATTTTTGCTTTCGGAGGGAGAAATTTGAGAAGCAAGCTGTTAAAATGATTTTTGTAGCTTCAACCTGTAAATTCATCCGATGAATATCCGTAAGGGCGTTATCAAAGATTTTGAGCAGCTCAATCAAGATTGGGCTTGGGATCAAGCAGATTGGCAGCGAGAATCTCAAAAGACGACTATCCAGGCCATCCATGATGGAAAGCAGGAGTTCTGGGTGATTGAAGCTGATGACCACATCATCGGAGAGTTACACATTTCCTGGGAGAAGGAAGACAAGGATGATGCAAATGGTCAGAATAGGGCTTACTTGTTTGCCTTGAGAATCCATCCAGAATATCGAGGCCAGGGGTTGGGAACGAAGCTGATGTTCAGTGTCTTGCAAAGGGTCAAGGAGAATGGTTATGCCGAGGCAACAATAGGGGCATACAAAGATGAGCCACATCTAAAAGAACTGTACAAGAAATGGGGGTTCACAGAGTTTGTGAAAGAGGTCATGGAGACCAATTCTGAATACAGTAAGGTCTATGAACTTTTTCTGCAGAAGTTATAGATTTTTTTGTCACGGATTTGATGGGAATTGGTGAAAAGAAACTCATTTCAAAACAGGGCTTTGCTTATTGCCCTCATGACACGGCGGGTCATATTCCTGCGGCCTTTCAATGATCAAAGCATCACTATATTTACTGTTTATTGCTGTTGGGAAGAGGTGTTCTTTGATTCTTCCCTTGGTAAGGCTGTAGCTGGAAGCATGCGCGCGAAGATCACGAGAACGTTCATGGCGTTTTGGGGGAGTGGCTACCAAAACAGATTTATTTGAAAATTTCCTGCGGAGGATTTTCAGAACTGGTACGAGATCGCTGTCACTTGTCACTAAGATGCATCGATCAAAATTATCGTCATATGCATCGCATATCATCTTTATGGCAATATTTACGTCTGACTTCTTTTCTTCATGTTCTAGCCAATGATAGCCACAATGATGACAGGAACGGTTCTTGTTCTTAAAATTACCCATCACTGGACTTACTCCAGAAACCTCAAGTGCTTTCACGTAAATCTGATGACGTATGTGTGACGAAATTCTCCAAGGTGCGTATGCCGAAAAGTAGTATACTTTCATGAGCTGCTCGTCCGATTGGAGCAACGAAGTCATTAGTGACCAAATGTTGAGCCACTTGAGATGATTCTCTTCAAGATCGTGAAGCGCATGATACAAATTGAAACCATCTATATAGGCAATAACCCTCTTCATGGTGACAAAAAATAAAGGCCGATTCTTGCGACTCGGCCTTACCGCAGAGATATACTCTGTGGGAGGGACGTCATTATTTTACCAAGTTTGTAGATCGTAAAAAAGCGATTTTTCTCCTAAAACCTTCATCTCATCTTCATGTTGTTCTGATATGTGGCAAGGTCAAGCCAAGAAGCTCGAACTACAATGCTTGCAATCGTTGGGTAAACTGGGATATAGGTAAAAAGTGGTTGGTCGACTAGAAGTTTTCGAGGAGATAATCGATCATCTTC
>CXWL01116934.1_pt1 | contig 19322 bp, 15 predicted proteins | sample 590931 | NCBI WGS metagenome assembly CXWL01 (sample SAMEA3498368, study PRJEB10139) | groundwater metagenome | biome: water well; material: biofilm material | place: Germany | collected 2015-04-27 | reverse complement strand
GTGCTGATCGGCCTGCTGCTGTACCTGATGCTCTCGCGCGCCGGGCCGCTCGGCGGCCTGCACTGGCTGTTTGCGCAGCCGGGCGTGGTGGCCGGACAGTTCATCATCGCCATGCCGGTACTGGTGGCGTTCACGCTGGCGGCGGTGCAGGCGGCCGACCCGCGCTACGCCGAGACGGCCATCGCGCACGGCGCTTCGAGCTGGCGCGTGATGTCGACCGTGCTGTACGAAGTGCGCTTCGGCGTGATGGCGGCGATCATCAGCGGCTTTGGCCGGGTGATCTCCGAGGTCGGCTGCGCGCTGATGGTCGGCGGGAACATCGCCGGCGAGACGCGCACCATCACCACCGCCATCGCGCTCGAGACAAGCAAGGGCGATTTTGCCCAGGGTATCGCGCTCGGCATGGTGCTGGTGGCCATCGCGCTGCTGATGAACGGCGCGCTGATGCTGCTGCAGGGCGACGCCCACATGGCGCGGGGGCATGCGTGAGCGCGCTGCTGGTGATCGAAGGTCTGCGCAAGCGGTTCGGCGCGCGCCTGCTGTTCGATATCGAGCGCTTCACCATCGACGCCGCCTGCGCCTACGTGCTGACGGGCGTGAACGGCGCCGGCAAGAGCACCTTGCTGCGGGTGCTGGCCGGCCTCGAGACTGCCGAGGCGTCGGCGCTGTCGTTCGACGGCAAGGCGCTGGCGCTGGCCCCGTATCCGGCGGCGATGCGCACGGCGGTGGCCTACGTGCACCAGCATCCGATCATGTTTTCGACCAGCGTCGCGCACAACATCAGCTACGGCCTGCTGGCGCGCGGCGCCTCGAAGGCGCAGGCGCAGGCGCAGGTGGCGCAGGCGATGGCCTGGGCCGGCGTCGGGCACCTGCACGGCAGCGACCCGGCCAGCCTGTCCGGCGGCGAGAAGCAGCGCGTGGCGCTGGCNNGACGAGCCGACCGCGAACCTCGACGGCGCCGCGCGCGAGCAGGTCATCGCGCTGATCCCGACCTTGATCGCCGCCGGCAGCAGCGTGGTGATGGCCTGCCACGACCCGGACCTGATCGGCCTGGCCGGCGTGCGCCGCCTGAAGCTGCGCGACGGGCGCATCGAATACCGTTGATCGACCTGAGCGAAGGAGCATTGTGAACGTGATTATCTTCGGCGCCACCGGCATGGTCGGGCAGGGCGTGCTGCGCGAGTGCCTGGCCGCGGCCGACGTCGACAAGGTGCTGACGGTGGGCCGCACGCCGACCGGCCAGCGCCACCCGAAGCTGCGTGAACTGGTGCACGCGGAGATGTGGGACTACGCCAACGTCGAGGCCGACCTGGCAGGTTACGATGCCTGCTTCTTCTGCATCGGCGTTGCCTCGTCGGGGATGTCGGAGCAGAAGTACACGCATGTGACGCACGACCTGACGCTGGCCGCCGCCGCCACGCTGGCGCGAATCAATCCGCAGATGGTGTTCATCTACGTCTCGGGCGCGGGCGCCGACAGCGGCGAAACGAGCCGGATCATGTGGCAGCGGGTGCGCGGCAAGACCGAAAATGCGCTGCTCAAGCTGCCGTTCCGGGGCGTGTACATTTTCAGGCCGGGGATGATCGAGCCGGTCGGGGTGAAGTCGAAGACCACCGCCTACCGCTGGTTCTATGCGCTCGCCAGGCCGCTGCTGCCGCTGCTGCGGGCGATGCTGCCCGATCAGGTCCTCAGCACGCCGCAGCTCGGCCAGGCGATGCTGGCGGCGGTGCGCCACGGCGCGCCGAAGCGGGTGCTGGAGAGCCCGGACATCAATGCCTTGAGCCGGCGCGCGCCGAAGTAGCCGGCCTAGTTGGCCTAGTTGTATTCGACGGTGACGGAGATGGTGCCGGTGTAGGCGCCGGGCGCCTGGTTGGCGCCGACGGCCAGGGTGGCGCCGACGTAGATCGACTGGGCGCCGCCATTGAGGGCGCCGCCGGCGGCGACGCCGGTGGTCGCATTGGCGCCGGTGACATCGCTGAACCGGGTCATCGTCATGGTTTCGGGGCCGGAGGTGCGCGACAAGACGGTGGCGCCGCCCTGCGTGATGCTGTAAGTGGCGCCGCCGGCGCCGGCGACGGCGAAGCTTGCCGCCGTCATGGCGCCGCCGCCGGCAGGCAGCACGCCGCCGCTGACCGTGCGCACGCCGCTGGTGCTGATGGTGACGCTGCCGGCGGCGCCGGTGGCGAACCGGCCGAACGACAGGTCGGCCGTTTTGGTTACGGCCACGGGAGCGGCGAGCACGCTGGCGCCGGCGAGCGCCGCTTCGGCGTGCGCCCGGCTGCTGCAGGTCAACGCCGCCAGCGCGCACGCGAGCGCCGCCAGTGGGCGGGTGATGCGGTCTAAGCGGGATGAGCTGTTCATTGGCGTCTGGTTCGTCTATCAAGCCGCACCACGGTGTGGTAACGGTACCTCGATAATCAAAACGTCGGGCCGGAAGAAAGGAGGGGCGCGGCAGGCGAAGGCAATGACTGCCTTGCAAAACACTTCGGCGACCCTGCTGTCATAGGCAAATGCCCTTAGACCATAAGTTTTGCGTCCCCGCCTTTCGACGGGTTTGCCATTATCGAGTTACGCCTGCATGGTACTTCTTTTCCAGGGTGCACGTTTGTTCGTCAGCATGCGCCAGTTGTTTTTCGGCATGTTGATATTTCCACCACTGCTGTTGCGTTTTTGATATCCATCAGCGCTGCCCCTTCAGGTACGCCAGCGCCTGCTGCGCGGCTGGGGCCGAGGACGCCGGATTCTGCCCCGTGATCAAATTGCCGTCGGTAAGCACGTACGGCGCCCAGTCCGCGCCCTTGCTGTACTGCCCGCCGTTGGCCTTGAGCATGTCTTCGACCAGGAAGGGCACCACGTCGGTCAGTTGCACCGCCGCCTCTTCGGTGTTGGTGAAACCGGTGACTCGCTTGCCCTTGACCAGCGGCGCGCCGTCGGCCGACTTTGCATGGCGCAATACGCCCGGGGCGTGGCACACGGCGGTGACGAGCTTGCCGGCGCGATGCATCGATTCGATCAGCGCGATCGAATCCTTGTCTTCGGCCAGGTCCCACAAGGGGCCGTGCCCGCCCGGATAAAACACGGTATCGAAGGTGTCGCCGGAGACGCTGCTGAGGGGGACGGTGGCGGCCAGCGCCTGCTGCGCCGCGGGGTCGCCCTTGAAGCGGCGGGTGGCCTCGGTCTGCGNNAGCCTCGGTCTGCGCATCGGGCTCGTCGCTTTTCGGGTCGAGCGGCGGCTGGCCGCCGCGCGGCGAGGCGAGCGTGATGGTGGCGCCGGCATCCTTGAAGATGTAATACGGGGCGGCGAATTCTTCCAGCCAGAAGCCGGTCTTTTTGCCGGTATTGCCGAGCTGGTCGTGCGATGTCAACACCATCAATATATTCATTGTTGCTCCGAATCGGGGGAAGGCCGCGGGGCCGCGGCGATGCATGTGTTCCACTCTACGCCGATCGGCCAGATCGCGGCGCACCCCACTTTCGACCGGCGCGTTGATCTTGCTATATACTTGCCATAAGGTAAATTTGTGAATTGCGCGTGGCCGCCGGCCTCCAGTCACCATCCCCATCGAGCAAGCCAGGTTCATGAGCGCCCTTTTCGACCACGAGATCATCGAACAACTGCACGACAGTTCACGCTCGCTGGTCTATCGCGCGCGCGCCGCCGACGGCGCCGCCCTGATCGTCAAGCAGCCCAACCAGGAGTTCCCGTCGTTCCGCCAGCTGGCCCAGTTCAAGCGCGAGTACGCGATCGCGCGCCGCTGCCGCCATCCCGGCGTGGTGCTGCCGCTGGCGCTGCAGCTGCACGGCGGGCGCTGGACGATGATCCTGGAAGACATCGGCGGCCTCGCGCTGGACCGGCTGCTGCGCGCGGCGCCGTCGCGGCCGGCGCTGGCGCCGGACGATTTTTTCGACATCGCGCTGCAGCTGTGCGCGGCGCTGGAAGAGGTCCATCGCCAGGGCGTGATCCACAAGGACATCAATCCGTCCAACCTGGTGTGGAACGGCGAGCGGCGCCTGCTGCAGCTGATCGATTTCGGCATCGCCGGCGAGCTGCCGCACGAAAGCCAGGGCATCGTCAACCCGCACGCGCTCGAAGGCACGCTGCGCTACATGGCGCCCGAACAGACCGGGCGGATGAACCGGCGGGTCGACTACCGCGCCGATTTCTACGCGCTGGGCGCGACCTTTTACGAACTGCTGACCGGGCAGGCGCCGTTCGACGCGCCCGACGCGATGGAGCTGGTGCACTGCCACATCGCGCGCAGCCCGGACTGGTCGCACCCGGCGCTGGCCGCGCTGCCCGGCTGCCTGCTGGCGATCGTCCAGCGGCTGCTGGAAAAGAACGCCGAGCAGCGCTACCAGAGCCTGCACGGCCTGCGGCGCGACCTCGAATCGTGCCGCGCGGCGGCGCCGGCGCGCGCAATCGGGCTGTCCGACCGCAGCGGCCGCTTCATGGTGCCGCAGACGCTGCACGGGCGCGAGGAGGCGGTCGCCGCGCTGCTGGCCGCGTTCGAGCGCAGCGCCGGCGGCGCCTCCGAGATGCTGCTGGTGGCCGGCTATTCCGGCATCGGCAAGTCGGCGCTGGTGCACGAAGTGCAGAAGCCGATCGTCGCGCGGCGCGGCTGCTTCCTGACCGGGAAATTCGACCAGTTCCAGCGCGACGTGCCGTACGCCTCGCTGATCCAGGCGTTCCAGGGCCTGGTGCGCCAGCTGCTCGGCGAGCCGGACGAGGCGCTGCGCCTGTGGGCCGGCAAGCTGCGCGCCGCGCTGGGCAGCGGCCTTGGCGTGATGGTCGAACTGATCCCCGAGCTGGCGCTGATCGTCGGCGCCACCGAAGCGGTGCCGGCGCTGGCGCCTAAGCAGGCGCGGGTCCGCCTGAGCCGCGTGTTCCCCAGCTTCGTCGACGTGTTCGCCGGCGCCGGCCATCCGCTGGTGCTGTTCCTCGACGACCTGCAGTGGGCCGATGCGGCCACGCTGCGCATGATCGAGTTGCTGATGCGCGCGCGCGACGACGGCCACCTGCTGATCATCGGCGCCTACCGCGACAACGAAGTGGACGCCGTCCATCCGCTGGCCACGCTGGGCGACAAGCTGCGCGCCGGCGGCGTGCGCCTGTCGACGCTGGTGCTGGGCGCGCTGACCGAGCCGCAGGTGGGGCGGATGGTGGCGGCGACCTTGCGCGTGGCCGCCGCCGACTGCGCGCCGCTGACCCGGCTGTGCTTGCGCAAGACCGCCGGCAATCCGTTCTTCCTCAACCAGTTCCTGGCGGCGATCCATGAAGCGGGGCACCTGCGCTACGATGCCGCGGCCGACCGCTGGGACTGGGACCTGGCCGCGATCGAACGGGCCGGCTACACCGACAACGTGGTCGAACTGCTGCTCGACAAGATCCGCCGCCTGCCGGCGGCGACGCAGCGGCTGCTGCAATTGGCCGCCTCGGTCGGCAACCGCTTCACGCTCGACACGCTGGCCGTGGTGGACGGGCGCGCCGCCTGGCACGCGCAGCAGGACCTGTGGCCGGCGCTCGACGCGGCGCTGATCGAGCCGCTCGACGAGCGCTACAAATATGTCGACGCCGACGCCGGCGACAGTGGCGTCAGCTACCGTTTTCAGCACGACCGCGTGCAGCAGGCCGCCTACCTGGTGGCGGACGCCGGCGCGCGCGCGGCCGGCCACCTGCGCATCGGCCGGCTGCTGCTGCTGCACGCCGGCGCGCAGCCGGAAGAGCAGCTGTTCGAGATCGTCAAGCAGCTCAACGCCGGCCGCGCGCTGATCGACGATGCCGCCGAGCGCGCCCACCTGGCGCAGCTGAACCTGCGCGCCGGCACCAGGGCGCGCCGCTCGGCGGCGTTCCAGGCGACGCTGGAGCACATGCGCACCGGCCTCGAACTGCTGCCCGAGGAGGGCTGGAACAGCCACGCCGGGCTGTGGCTCGACCTGCAGCTGGGCGCGGCCGAAGCGGCCTACCTGTGCGGCCAGTTCGACGCCGCCGAGGCGATCTATCCGCTGGTGCGCGCCCACAGCGCAACGGCGCTGCTGCAGGTGCGCTGCATCGCCGTCCAGGCGCACCAGTATCAATTGCAGGGCCGCCTGCTCGACGCCATCGCCGTGCTGCGCGACGGCCTGGCGCTGCTGGCGATCGACATCCCGCACGAGGTGCCGCAGCTGAAGGCGCGCTTCGATGAGATCTTTGCCGACATCGCGCGCCTGCACGGCGCCCGCGAGGCCGACGAATTGCTGGCCGCCGGCGAGATGCGCGATCCGGGCGCGGTGGCGGCGATGCAGATGATGCAGGGCCTGTGGATGGCCAGCTACTACGCCGGCCAGCAGGACCTGAGCGCGCTGATGGTGCTGTCGATGACGCGCCTGTCGATGCTGCAGGGCAGCAGCGACTTCAGCTCGGTGGCCTACGTCGGCTACGCGCTGATGCTGGCGCTGCAAAGCGGCGACGTCGGGCGCGGCTACCGCTTCGGCGCGATGGCGCTGGCGCTGGCCAGGAGCCGCGCCAACCTGCAGACGCGCACCCTCACGGGCCTGATGTTCGCCGCGCTGACGAACCACTGGACGCGGCCGCTGCGCAGCTCCGACGCGCTGTACGACGAAGCCTTCGGCTGGGCGCTCGAAATCGCCGACTTCGTGCAGGTCGGCGTGGTGGTGGCGGTGCGCGCGACCGAACGGATCATCCTCGGCGACTACCTGCCGGACCTGAAGCACGCCATCGAGCGCGACCTGGCACTGATGCGCGCCAACGGCCAGCAGGCGATGGCCGATTGCTGCGTCGGCGCGGCGATCCAGCCGATCAAGTGCCTGATGGGCCTGACCGATCGCAGCGACAGCTACGACGACGCCACCTTCAGCGAGGCGCGCTTCCTCGAACAGTACGGCAGCTCGCGCCTGTATCACGCCTATTTCTTGCAGGGGAAGATCCGCAACGCCTACCTGTTCGACAGCGCCGACGCCGAAGCGCTGGCCGGCCAGCTCGACATCGTCACGCGCATGATGCGCGGCCAGGCCAAGGTGCCCGAGACCAGTTTCTATGCCGCGCTGATATGGATCCGCGCGTTGCGGCGCGAGCCGGCGCGCGCCGATGCGGCCGAGGTGCTGGAACGGATCGGCGCGCTGCAGGCAAGCCTGGCCGGCTGGGCCGCGCAGGGCCCGGACAATATCGGCGCCAAACTCGCGCTGGTGCAGGCCGAAATGGCGCGCTACCGCGACGACCTGCCGCTGGCCACGCGCTGCTACCAGCAGGCGATCGACGCCGCCGGCCTGGCCGGCTACGTCAACATCCAGGCGCTGGGCAATGAGCTGTGCGGCGAGAGCTGGCGCGAGCGCGGCCACCCGCGCGTGGCCGCGGTGTTCGTCAGCGACGCCATCGAGCGTTACCGCCAGTGGGGCGCGCAGGGCAAGGTGGCACAGCTGCGCGCGCGCCACGGCGTGCTGCTGTCGCGGGCCGGCGCCGCCGCCACCCAGTCGCCGACCGGCGCGCGCACCAGCAGCGGATCGGCGCTCGACCTGGTGTCGCTGCTGAAGGCGGCGCAGATCCTGTCGAAGGAGGTCGGCCTGCGCAACGTGCTGCATCGCCTGATTGCGATCGTGCGCGAAAACTCGGGCGGGCAGGTGGCGCGCCTGCTGCTGCTGGCGGACGGCGCCTGCCGGCTGGAGGCCGACATCGACGGCGACGCCATCACCGTGCTGCAGGCGCGCCAGCTCGACCTGGACGCCGCCAGCGACCCGCAGTTCCCGCTGTCGCTGCTGCGCTACGTCATTCGCACCGGCGCCGAGGTGATCGAGGACAGCATCGCCGACGCCTCGCGCTTTGCCGCCGACCCGTACGTGCAGCAGCATCGGCCGCGTTCCGTCATGTGCCTGCCGATCCGGCGCGGCGGGGCCATCGACGGCATCCTGTACTTCGAAAACCGGCTGGCCGAGGCGTCGTTTACCGAGGAGCGGGTCGAATTCCTGCGCATGCTCGGCGCGCAGGCGATGGTCTCGATCTCGAACGCGCGCCTGCACGACAGCCTCGAGCAGCGCGTCGCCGAGCGCACCGCGCAGCTGGAGGACGCCAACCGCAAGCTGGCGACCTTGTCGGCCACCGACGGCCTGACCGGGCTGGCCAACCGGCGCCATTTCGACGAGGCGCTGCGCAGCGAATGGGCGCGCAGCACGCGCATCGGCCAGCCGCTCGCCGTCGTCATGCTCGACGTCGACTTCTTCAAGAAATTCAACGACCGCTACGGCCACCAGGCGGGCGACGCATGCCTGGTCCGGGTCGCCCATGCGCTGGGGGCCGGCGCGCGGCGCGCCGGCGACCTGACCGCGCGCTACGGCGGCGAAGAGTTCTCGATGGTGCTGCCGAACACCGGCGTCGACGAGGCGCGCCTGATCGGCGAGGCGCTGCGGCGCGCGGTCGACGAGTTGAACATCGAGCACGCCGGCGCGCCGGCGCGCCAGGTGACGATCAGCGTCGGCATCGCGATCGGGTCGCAGCCGGGGGCCACCGATCCGGATGCGCTGATGCGGCTGGCCGATGCCGCGCTGTACCGGGCCAAGGATGCGGGACGCAATTGCGTCGTGCTGAGCAGCGATCCCGCGGTGACGATGCTGCTGTAGGCCGGTGCCGGATCGGTCGATGTACTCGCCGGCGCGATCAGGCAACCGCGTCCATGCCGATGGCTGCCTCACGCTTGCGCACATTTCACCACGTCATGGACAAGGCGCCCGCAAGGCGCACCGTTCAAATGCCGCGCGTTGGCGCTCCAGGAAAAGATGCCGTTCCTGCTACGGCGTTGTAAAGATGAAACAAGAATTCAACATCAATCTCTACAATTGGTATACGCTCTGCCTTTGTTCCCAGACCAGGCCGGTTTCGAACGCGCGAAAGCGCGTTGAGACGCCGCTTCCGAAGCAGCCGGAAAAGGACACAAAAACGGCATCAAGCCGAGAAAATGCTTGACGCTTCCCGTTTCACTTGTCCATGACAGTGCGACTGCCCCCGTGATTTGACGCAAGTTCTCTCCTGCATTCGACGACAGCGACATGCGGCAACTTCAGCGGACGGGCAATGGCGATGCCGTTCCCACCAGCGTTTTCGTGAATTCACATCGATATCGAGCACCTCCAACCGTCGCGTCGTGGCGATGGCTGCCGCATTTCAGCAAGGCGGGCCATGGCGCGTACCGAGCGCGGGTGTCGATCAAGCTCGTCCTTGGCGTAAACCAGGCATTTTAAGGTAGATTCGTGGAAAAATTATTGCGCAAGCAGGTACACCAACAAGCAGAAGAGACACTCTTGAAGGCGGGGGCGTTGCAGAGCGCGATTTTCAACAGCGCCAATTTCTCCAGCATCGCCACCGATGCCAAGGGCGTGATCCAGATCTTCAACGTCGGCGCCGAGCGCATGCTGGGCTATACAGCCGTCGAGGTCATGAACCAGATAACGCCGGCCGACATTTCCGATCCGCAGGAAGTGATCGCGCGCGCCGCCGCGCTGAGCGTGGAACTCGATACGCCGATTTCCCCGGGTTTCGAGGCGCTGGTGTTCAAGGCATCGCGCGGGATCGAGGACATTTATGAGCTGACCTATATCCGCAAGGACGGCAGCCGTTTGCCGGCGGTGGTCTCGGTCACCGCGCTGCGCGATGCCGAGGACGCCATCATTGGCTATCTGCTGATCGGCACCGACAACACCGCGCGCAAGCAGGCCGAAGAGGCACTGCTGAAAGCGGGGGCCCTGCAAAACGCGATTTTCAACAGCGCCAATTTTTCCAGTATCGCCACCGATGCCAGGGGCGTGATCCAGATCTTTAACGTCGGCGCCGAACGCATGCTCGGTTATGCAGCCGTCGAGGTAGTGAACAAGATCACGCCGGCCGACATTTCCGAGCCGCAGGAAGTGATCGCGCGCGCGGCGGCACTGAGTCTGGAACTCGATACCCCCATTTCGCCCGGCTTTGAGGCACTGGTGTTCAAAGCTTCGCGCGGGATCGAGGATATCTACGAGCTGACCTATATTCGAAAGGATGGCAGCCGCTTTCCCGCACTCGTCTCGGTCACCGCGCTGCGCGATGCAAATAACGCCATCATCGGCTATTTGCTGATCGGTACCGATAACACCGCGCGCGCGCAGGTCGAAGAGGCCCGCGCCCTGCTCGATCAGCGACTGCGCGACCAGCAGTTCTATACCCGCTCGCTGGTTGAATCGAATATCGACGCGCTCATGATGACCGACCCGCAGGGCATCATCTCAGACGTCAACCAGCAGATGATGACGCTGACCGGACGCACGCGCGACGAACTGATTGGCGCGCCGTGCAAGAATTTTTTCACCGACCCGGTGCGCGCCGCCACTGCGATCAAACGCGTGCTCACCGAACGAAAGGTCAGCAACTATGAGCTGACCGTGCGTGCCCATAATGGGGACGAAACTGTGGTGTCGTACAATGCGGCGACCTTCTATGACCGCGACCGCAAGCTGCAAGGCGTATTCGCATCGGCACGCGATGTGACGGAACACAAGCGCTTCGAGCGCGCGCTGGAAGCGAAGAATATCGAGCTGGAGGCGCGCACCGCCGACCTGCAGCGCTTCCGCACGGCGATGGATGCCACCGCCGACGCGATTTTCCTGATCAACCGCAGCACCATGCGCTTTGTCGAGGTCAATGCGACCGCCTGCAATATGCTCGGCTATACGCGCGAAGAGTTGTTGCAGTCATGTCCCACCCGGTTTTACGCCATTACACTGGAGCAACTGGCAAGCCAGTACGATACGGTCATCGCCGGCGAGCTGCCCAACGAGGCGAGGGAAGAGCGATTCTGGCGCAAGGATGGCTCCCATCTGCAGGTCGAGGTGCACCGCCAGGCGCAACGCTCCGGGCACGACTGGATCATCGCCGCAGCCGTCGGCGACATCACCAAGCGCAAGGAAACCGAGCGCGGCCTGCATCACCTGGCGCATTACGATTCGCTCACGGGACTGCCGAACCGGACCTTGTTCTATCAGACCCTCAGGAAGGCCATGATCAAGGCGGCCGACAGCGGCGTGCCGGTCGCCGTCTTCTTCATCGATCTGGATCACTTCAAGAACGTCAACGATACACTCGGCCACGCGACCGGCGATGAACTGCTGGTCCATTTCAGCAATCGCCTGGTCCAATGCGTGCGCATCCGCGATACCGTGGGCCGCCTCGGCGGCGATGAATTCGCCCTGATCCTGGCGATGCAGGATGGCCAGCATAGCGCCACCATCGTCGCCAACAAGATCCGGGACGTATTGCGGGTGCCCTTCAATCTGCATGGCCACGCGGTGAACGTGACTGCCAGCATCGGTATCGCGGTCCATCCCGACGATTCGTCCGACCCCGCCACCCTGATTAAATATGCGGACACGGCAATGTACCAGGCCAAGCAGGCCGGCCGCGATACTTTCCGTTTCTTTACCGCGGAGATGAATGCGAAAGTACTGGCGCGGCTGGAGCTGGAGGCGGCGTTGCGCAAAGCGATCGAAAATAATGAGTTCGTGCTGCACTATCAACCCAAGGTGCAACTCGATAGCGGCCGCATCGCCGGCGTCGAAGCCTTGCTGCGCTGGCAGCGGCCGGGCCATGGCCTGGTGTCGCCGCGCGACTTCATCCCGGTATTGGAAGATACCGGATTGATCGTGCGAGTCGGCACCTGGGTGATTGCCGAAGCGTGCCGCCAGATCGGGCAATGGCTGCTTGGCCCGATCGGCCCGGTCCAGATATCGGTCAATGTCTCGGGACGCCAATTCAGCGAAAGTGAGCTGGGCGCAGACGTCGTCGCCGCGCTCGACGAGCAGGCCATCCCGCCGCACCTGCTTGAACTGGAATTGACCGAGAGTTCGCTGATGGCGAACACGGAGCGCACCACGGCCAGCCTGCAGGAATTGAAGCATCGCGGCGTGCAGATTTCCATCGATGATTTCGGCACCGGCTATTCCAGCCTGGCCTACCTGCGCCGTTTTCCGATCGACAAACTGAAGATCGACATCGCCTTCATTCGCGAAGTCACCAGCAATCCCGACGACGCCGCCATTGTGCTGGCCATCATCCGCATGGCCCACAGCCTGAAGCTCGACGTGATCGCAGAAGGGGTGGAGACGGCGGCGCAACTGGCGTATTTGCAGCAGCACGGCTGTGATCAAGTGCAGGGTTACTATTTCAGCCCGCCGCTGCCCTTGCGCGAACTCGAGCACATGCTGTGCGAGGCGACGCCCTTCCTGACGACGAACCGTGAGCCTGTCATTGCGGCCTGAAGCGGCGGCAACGGTTGCGGCGCGAAAAGGAAATATGGACGCAAGCAGCGCCAAAAAAAATCATCCGGCCAGGCAGGGCTTCATGGGCAGCACGCGTGCGCCCGGCATTCGGATCAGCCTTGCCATGCTGGTGGTCGGCTGCATCTTGCCGATCGCCCTGGTCGCGGCATTTTTGATTTTCAATTTCTACGGGCACGAGCGCACGCAGCTGACCACCAATGCCATCAGCGGCGCGCGCGCGATGGTCTCGGTGGTCGATCGCGACTTCGCCAATATCCAGGCGGCGCTGCTGGCACTGAGTACTTCACCTGCTCTCGCCGACCACGACCTGGGCGGTTTTCATGCGCAGGCGGTGAGAGCGTTGCGCCACATGCGGGCGGACAGCATTGTGGTGCTTGACCCGACCGGCCGCCTGCTGCTGTCAACCAGCCGGCAATTTGAAGCGCCGCTGCCGAACCTGGTCAATCCGCCGGAACTGACGCGCTTTCTGGAAGCAGGCAAGCCGGGGATTTCGGACCTGTTCGTCGGGCCCTTGTCGGGCCGGCTCATCTTGCTGATCACCGTGCCGGTGAAGCGCAACGGCGTGACCGCATACACCTTGAATGCGACGCTGGCCCCGGCCCAGTTGATGAGCGTGTTGACCGAGCAAAGGCTGCCGCGCAGCTGGCGCGCCGTCATCATCGACAGCAGCGGCCACGCGGCGGCGCGCAGCCATGGCATGGAGAAATTCTTCGGCAAGAAAGTCAGTGCGGACCTGCTGCTGCGGCTGGGAGGCGCCGACGAAGCTGTGTTCGAATCGATGACGCTGGAGGGCATTCCCGTCGTCACGGTCTACAGTCGATCGACGCTGACGAGGTGGACAGTCGCGCTGGGTCTGCCGGTGCACGAACTGACCGCGGGGCTGCGTCGAACGCTGGCCTGGCTGATCGTGGTCACCTTCGCTGCCCTGGTGATCGGCTTGGCGCTCGCCTGGCTCGTTGGCGGGCGCATCGCCAGGTCGATCACCGCGCTGACCACGACGACGATCGCGCTCGGCGTCGGCGCAACACCGGCTTTTCCTGAGCTGCATTTCAGGGAGGCCAAGGAATTGCGCCAGGCGTTGGTCGATGCCGCCGCCAACTTGCAGCAGGCCCAATATGCATCGCATCACGATGCGCTGACGGGATTGCCGAATCGGGTGCTGTTCCACATCGTGGTCAACCAGCAACTGGCGCTGTGCCAGCGCGACGCGACCAAGCTGGCGATCCTGTACATCGATCTCGATGGATTCAAATTCGTCAATGACACGCACGGACACGCAGCCGGAGATGAGCTGTTGCGCGCGGTGTCGGTCCGGATCAAGGGGGCTATCCGGGATTCCGATATCGCCACCCGGCTGGGCGGCGACGAATTCGCGCTCGCCCTGATTCATACCGACCTGGAGCATGCGGCGGCGTTCGCCGAGCGGCTCATCGGGATCATTTCGGCGCCGTATCAGCTTGGCGACATCGGCGCCAGCATATCGGCGAGCGTTGGCGTGGCCGGGTATCCGGTGTCGGCGACCGACGTCGATACCTTGCTGAAGAATGCCGACCAGGCGATGTACAAGGCAAAAGGCATGGGCAAGCGGCGCGCCTGTACGGCAGGGGCGGTAGCGGGCAGGCAGGACCATCGGGGCAGTGCCAGGGTCGGTGCAAATGCGGTCTGATGAACTGAATGGGCGCAGCACGCGGTGTCAGTTGCGCGGCTGCCGCGGATGCGCCGCGCTTCGCCGCCGACCCGTACGTGCAGCAGCAGCGGCCGCGTTCCGTCATGTGCCTGCCGATCCGGCGCGGTGGGCGCATCGACGGCATCCTGTACTTCGAAAACCGGCTGGCCGTGGCGTCGTTTACCGAGGAGCGGGTCGAATTCTTGCGCATGCTCGGCGCGCAGGCGATGGTCTCGATTTCGAAGGCGCGCCTGCAAGACAGCCTCGAGCAGCGCGTCGCCGAGCGCACCGCGCGGCTGGAGCACGCCAACCGCAAGCATCTTGCTGCTCAATGCGCTCACGGCGGCGAAGCGTGACGGGCGACGTCGCGCATCAGTTCGGGGCTTACCGGCTGCTGCCGGCCATTCGCGGCGACATCCGCGCCGCCGAAGCCGCGGGAAAACCGCCGCGCTACTTCGCGCCGTTGAGTCGGGCCGCGGAAGACTTCGCCGCGCTCGGCAAGATACTTGCGCAGCTGTGCCCGTGATCGCCTTGGCCAAGCCTGGACTACCTCGAGCGCGGCATTCAGTTCCGTGTACTGCGGCGATGATACGAGTCTTCGAGCAATTAGCGCTGTCGACGATGGCCGTGGCCGCAAAAATCACCAGGGGCGCGGTCGAGCTTTCAACATGCGGTCATTGATCGCCGGACCTTCCCGAATCAGGTCTTCTTCCGACCGAACGGAGACCTCGTTGTAGCGCTTCATGAACCAGTAGTGGGCCGCACTGAGCAGCCAGTCAACCTCGACGACGAACTGTGCTGGTTTGATGTTCTCGTCATTGAATGCTTTGGTGAGAAGAATGACATCCGAATCGAATCTAAAAAGCTTATGGGGGTAGAGCTCCAGATGACCTTCTCCCAATGTTGCCCATTCGCGCTTCGATGCGCGCACCATATCGTCCCACGTGTCAGGATATTTGGAATGTATTTTGACGTTATAGCCGATCAAGCCGGAAACCAGAAGTTGTTTCTTAACTGGCTCATACCGAAAAAATGCTCCGGCCGATTTGGTCAGAAATCCGCCCTGGGGATCGATGGTGAGATTGCCGACCAAGGTCATGTCCTTGCTGTCGCTGCCCCAAACCTGAACTAATGCCAGCGCGGTGTTCAGTTCCATGCCATATCCATCACTCATGTCGATAAAGCATAGCAGCCAGACCGCAATGATACGTGAGAGGGCATCGCGTATCATCATCGAAGGAGGCCGCCGTATCAGGCGCTGGTCAGGAGCTCGTCGCCTACGCGCTGCAGTAAAGGCGGCGACTACCACGGACGCCGACGACCTTTGAGCATCCGCTCATTAATTGCCGGGCCTTCCCGGATTAAATCACGTTCGGGAGTAACGGAAACCTCGTTGTACCGTTTCATGAACCAGTAATGAGCTGCGCTGAGCAACCAGTCGGTTTCGATGACGAACTGAGCCGGTTTGATGGAGTCCTCTTTGAACGATTTGGTCAACAGGATGACGTCTCGTTCAAAGCCGAAGAGGTCTTGAGTGTATAGCTCCAACGCGCCTTCACCCAAAGTTGCCATTTCGCGTTTGGAAGCACGGACCATCTTTTCCCACGTGTCGGGATAGCTTGAATGAATCGTAATGTCGTATCCCACCAGTCCAGAAACAAGTAAGCGTTTTGTTTGATGATCATAACGGAAGAAGGCTCCCGCAGATTTGGTAATGAAACCTCCCTGAGCATCCACTTTTAGTCCTCCGATCAACTTCACGTCCTTGCTGTCTCGGCCCCAAGCTTGGACTAATTGCAGCGCGGTGTTCAGTTCCATGCAATATCCTTCCGCGATTCCGATTGCAAGTAGAAAAGTCCCCATTACCAGAATTCGCATCATTGCCCGCTTCATTTTTTTAGCAGCGACACGATTGTTTTCGCCGGCTCTCAAAATAATCACCAAGGTCGCGGGCGCTGTTTCAACATCCGCTCATTGATCAGTGGACCCTCTCGGATCAATTCTTCCTCCGGGGTTACCAGCACGTCGTTATAGCGCCTCATGAACCAGTAGTGCGCAGCGCCAAGCAACCAGTCGACTTCGACGACGAACTGAGCGGGCTTGATCGAGTCCTCTTTGAAAATTTTCGTCAGAAGAATAACATCTGGATCGAAGTCGAAGAGCTTCTGTGTATAGAGTTCCAAATCGCCTTCACCCAAGGTCGACGACTCCCGTTGGGAAGCGCGAACCATTTTTTGCCACGTTGTGGGGTGTTTAGAATGAAGTTTGACGTTGTAGCCGACCAACCCGGACACCGATAGCTGCCTCAAGACTGGATCATAGCGAAGGAATGCTCCTGCCGACTTCGTTAAAAATCCCCCTCGCGAGTCAACAGACATTCGACCGATCAAGGTTCTGTCCTTGCTGTCTCCGCCCCAGGCCTGGGCTAATGCAAGCGCTGTGTTCAGTTCCATGCCATATCCCTTGGCGATTCCAAGCATCAGGAGCAATGTCACTTTGACGATAATGCGTATCATAACTAAGCTTTGGACCGTTTCGATGATGTCGAGCGCTTTGGAATTGAGCAAATCACCAAGGGCGCGGGCGTGCCTGCAACATGCGCGCGTTGATACCTGGGCTGTCCCGAATCAGTTCCGCTTCCGGCGTAACGGATATCTCGTTGTAGCGCTTCATGAACCAGTAATGCGCGGCACTAAGCAACCAGTCGACCTCGATTACGAATTGGGCCGGCCGAATCGTGTCATTCTTAAAGGCCTTGGTCAACAGAACCACATCCGGCTCGAAGGTGAAGAGCTTCCGCGTATAAAGCTCAAGGTCTCCCTCACCCAGCGTTGACCATTCTCGTTTTGAAGCGTTTACCATTTCGTCCCATGTAAAGGGATGTTTCGAGTGAATCTTGATGTTATATCTGACCAAACCCGACACCAACAACTGTTTCTTCGCTGGTTCGTAACGAAAAAAGGCACCTGCGGATTTAGTAAGGAAACCACCTTCCGGATCGACTGTCATTTTTCCGATCAAAGTCATATCCTTGCTGTCCTGGCCCCAAGCCTGAACCAGTGCGAGCGCGGTATTCAGTTCCATAGCATATCCTTTTCCCATACTATTGATCAGTATCAACGCGAAGACTGCAACGTTGAGTGTCGTTGTCCAATTTCGTGGTTTTAGCAACATGGCTTCCTTGTTTCGTTTTTGTCTAGCCACGGCAAATAGGATTCTTGCATACCATGTGCATCTGCGGCGTTCCACGTCGGGGCGTAGCTAAAACGAGTCACTGGTTCAGCTCCGGCGGGGTCATGCGCAATCATGTCCGGCATATAGCTCTGCTGTGCTTCTTTGATTGCCTTTGGGACTGGGTCAAGTTGGTTCGTGTAGCGATGATAAGCAGGCCCATCCGGGAATCCTCGTTCCAGTGTTCCAAAGGTATGAACGTGAAGATTCTCAAGTCGGGACACTGCGAATTGTTTCGCTTGCAGCAAGGCTGTTGTCGAATCAACTCCTCCGTCTATTAGCGCGCTTTTTTTAGTCTCGATCAATTCGCCCTTAGCTTGCGCGATCGACGCGCCGCCGTTCAAACCGCCTTGGCTATGCAGGTAGATCGTTATAGAATCCGGCGGATTTTTGTTTAATGCCGCGACGATCTCCCGACTGAGCGTGTCTGACGCGGCCTCGGCGCCCGATTGATTGATCGTCTTGATGCAATCGATCACATCCTGTAGCACGCCCAGGCGCGACGCTTCCTGTATCGCCACTTCGGGCAATGCCCGTTTGGCGGCGCCGACCATGGCGGCCGTCGCATTGAACCCGAGTGCGCCGAGAATCCCGCCACCACTCAAGGCGCCGTCGCGCGCGCCTTCCATGCCGGCGCGCACCGCCTCCTGGTAGTCGGCCCGTTGGCGCTCCGGACCTTTCAGGCTGGGATCGGCGTAAGTGGCATTGAAGACGCCGGTCACTTCAACGCAGCGGCTTTCGGCGATCGCATGCATCGTTGCGCAAACCACGGTGGCGGGATTATTGATGCCGTTGGAGAAGACGACTTTGGGGAAGGACGTGCCGTCCGGGCGGCAAGTGCATGCGGCCGGCTTGACCCCTTGTGAAGGACGCTCCGCTGCCGTGTTGGGGCAATCTTTGCCCATGTACTGGCCGTCACGCGTATCGGGATGCGTCGATACGCCGTTGGGGCAGGGCCGCACGACGGTCGAACTGAAACGGTCGCGCTTGTCGAGCTTGCCGACGATGATATCGCGCTGCTGCTTGTCTTCGAGCAGCTTTCGCGTCGCTTTTTGCGCCAGCGATGTTTCGGCCGCGACCGCCTTTTCCTTTGCCCACTGAATACCTTCGTCGACCTTTTGGCCGCCGTAGGCTTTGGCCTGGCCGTATTTATCGCCCGCGTAGCCGATGGCGTCGCTTGCCTTTTGGATGACGGTCGCGCCCAAGTCCTTGCCGACGCTCCATCCATCGGTAGCCGCGCTGCTGCCCCAGTTGTATCCGCGCGCCGCCATGCCGCTGATGGTGGTAAAGATGCTCATGCGCGCTTCCCATTCTTGTCGAGATGGGCCTTCACGGTATCGAGCCAGCCGGTGAGCCATGCTTCTTTCAGCTCATCGCTCAGCGTGGGATCGGACAGAACCTGCCCGGCGGGCGGAAAGGCTTCATAGTAATCTGTGCCAAGCACCACGGATGCGTAGACATGCGTCGCCACCAGTGCGCCCGACGTAATGCCCCAGGACCGTGCTTGTCTTGAGATCGCTTGCACTTGCGCATAGATCTCCGGTTTTTCATCGGGGGCGACGGGGAACTCGTCCATCAGCCAGGAGGTGATCGCCTCGGCCGACTTATCGTTGCGGGCATCTTGTAAGCCGTCAAACAGCGCTTGACTGATCTTCATCATTAGCAACTCGCATGCATCGTCGAGAAATGCGGTTGGCGTGATCGCTTACACGCGAGACGGCGGTTCGCTTGGCCGTGAACGGAAAATTCGTGATTGATTGAATCTAAGAAGGTTTTTCTAGAGTATTGTTCTATATTGCAAATCGGTCAACTCTAGACGGGAAATTTGTCCAACAAGTTTGTGCCAGATCAAAGGCACGCTGTGGGGGGAACCCGAACCCATCTGGCTGGCCACACATGTTCGCGCTGAACGACAATGAAGGCGGAAAGAACATACGGACGGTCGCGCGGATGTTCGGCGCAGCAGAAATCCGGGCGATGAATTCGCCCGATCCGTTGAGGCGACCCCTTATGCCAAAGGTCACCTGAGCTGGGCGTGCGCGTTTCAACCGCCACCGCATGAACCCGCTGCCCACCCAAAGCCGCTGCCGAACGTGGCCTACATCAGGATGACGTCGTACTGCTCCTGGTGATAGGT
>CXWL01011172.1_pt1 | contig 19325 bp, 10 predicted proteins | sample 590931 | NCBI WGS metagenome assembly CXWL01 (sample SAMEA3498368, study PRJEB10139) | groundwater metagenome | biome: water well; material: biofilm material | place: Germany | collected 2015-04-27 | reverse complement strand
CTGGAGCGCTTGGCAGTTGCCTACCACGTACCAGAAGCGGGGCGAACGCTGACAGAAATTCTACGCAGGACTCAAAGTCCACAGGCAAGGTTCATTCTAGAACAGTATGAGCGGCTTGCGGAGAAGGTCCGTGCGGTGAAGCACGATATCGCGGTCAATCAGGTGCTGATCAAGAATGTTCAATCGTTTCTTATTCGAGCAATGGAGGCTCACCACCAACTGCTTCCGGGGGAGGCCCTCTATACCGTGTCGGGCTCTCAAAGCAATAGCGGCGTGTCGGCAGCGTTGATCAAGCGGCAGGGGTAAAAATCGATGGGACTCACCGGTCTACTCGATATTGCAAAGACGGCTCTCTTCACAGCTCGACAAGCGTTGACGGTCACTGCTCATAACATCAGCAACGTCAATACTCCTGGTTTTTCTAGACAGGAGGTCATCCTGACCGAAGGTCAGCCTATCCAAGGCCGTCCCGGACAAGTCGGGACAGGAGTGAACGTTGAGGCAATCCGCCGAGTGGTGGATAAATTTCTGAATCGAGAATTGACGAACGCTGAGGAAGGCGTGGGTCAATTCACCGTCACCAGAGATGAACTGCGCAGATTGGAGAGTTTGTTTGCTGACACGCGCGGGCGGGGCTTGGCGGGACAACTAAATGAGTTTTTTAAGGCTCTGCAGGATGCGACAACGACGCCTTCCCAGACTACCCCTCGCTCAGTGGTATTAGCAAAAGCCTCGACGCTGGCGAGCACCTTCCATCAGATCAATGCGGACTTAACCGAAACTCGTCGAGCTATCAGCGTGCAAATCGGTGTGACGATCAGTGAGACCAACGGTCTCACCAGAACCATCGCGGAACTTAACGGGAAGATTAAATCAGCTGAGATCAGTGGTCAAAATGCCAATGACCTTCGCGATCAGCGTGATCTGGCTATTAATCAGTTGGCCACACGAGTAGATGTGTCGACACTTGAGCGATCTGACGGCACCGTCTCCGTCTTCACGGCTCGTGGGCTGGTCTTGGTTGAGCAGGAAACGACACGCAATCTCATTGGGGTTGAATCATCGGATCACCAGGGCCTTCTGGACATTGGCTACGATATCGGAGGTGCTCAGCCGAGCATCATCAGTGATTTCGTTTCCAGCGGAAAACTCCGTGGACTTCTTGACGTGCGAGATGGAACGATTCCTTCAGTCCAACGAGGAATCGACGCGCTGGCGGGATCGATATTGAATGAGGTGAATCAAATTCATCGCGGAGGATACGGTCTTGATGGCACGACTGGGCAAGACCTCTTTTCCGGATTATCCGTTACCTCCAAAGCGTCGAACAAAAATAGTGGGTCTGGCCTGCTTGGCGATGGCACGGTGACGGCACCGAGTCTCCTGACCTTCCATGACTATGAGATTAAGTTCAGTGGGACTAGCGGTTATACGATCGTTGATGCAACGACTGGGACCGGCATCAAAGGCAATTACACAGGAACGGCAATCGTCCCTCCGACCGTCGATGCTCCGTTCAACATCATTGGAGGGGTGAACGATTCGTTGGTCGTCTCGGTAGATGGAACGACATCGGGAACCATTACGCTGAGTGGGGCAGTCTCCCCGGGACAACCCTATACCTCAGGCGCAGCATTGGCGGCGGAACTCCAGAGCAAAATCAACGCGGACGCCACGCTTGTTGCCGCTGGTCGGCAGGTCGCGGTGGTGTTTGATAGTACGACCAATCGATTGGTGCTGCGGTCCAATTCTGTCGGTGGGACGAGTTCAGTCGATGTGACCGGAGGAACCGCAAGGGGGGGGCTTGGATTATCTGCCGGGACCAGCACCGCCGCATTCGGTACCTATAGTGGTCCACAAACATTTCACATTGATGGGATCTCCGTTACGGTGACTGGAGCGCCAGCTGCCAATGATGTCTTGAGCGTGAACACTCGTGAGAACGCTGCGAGAGACCTGACTGTTGCTCTCTCGGATCCATCCAAGATCGCCCTATCCTCGACGCGCGCTGGGGTTCCTGGGAACAACCAAAATGGACTGGCGCTTGTTAGTCTCCAGTCGAAAGCCATTGCCGGGCTAGATAAGACGACGCTCTTCGATGCGTATCGCAAGACCGCAACGAACCTCGGAATTGCCTCGCAGGTGGCGAGCCAGCGCCTTGATGCGGAAGAAATTCGGCATGAGCAATTACAGAACTTCCATGCGCAAGTGTCCGGTGTGTCGCTCGATGAAGAGCTCGTCAATCTCCTCAAGTATCAGCGGGCGTTTGAAGCCGCTTCGCGCATGATCGTCGCTGCCGATGAAATGATGTCGACCTTGATCTCGCTGAAACGCTAGGCGAAGGAGCATGCTATGCGCGTGACGGAACAACAGACGTTTGGATTCTTGCTCAACAACTATCAACGAGCTCGCTCCAGAGCGTTGGGGTTGCAGGAGCATCTCGCCACTGGCAAGCAGGTGTTGCAACCTTCCGATGATCCAGGCCGTTTCCACCGGATCGTTGGAGAAAAAACGACCCTGGCAAAACTAGAGCAGTATCTTCGCAATGTGGGGGCGGCAAACACGCGGGTTGACTTAGCGGATACCGCGCTCCAAGGGACGACGACGACTCTCTCGCGAATTAGAGAGCTGGCGGTTCAATATGCGTCCGATACCCATGGCGCAGCGGATCGGGCCACCGGTGGAGCTGAAATCAAAGAGTTGCTCCAACATCTGCTCCAGCTAGGAAACACTGAATTTGATGAGAACCAACCAGTGTTCGGTGGTACGAGCCGTCACGGGTTCGCTGCGGGATTAGCGCTGGCTACGCCTGTTACAGTGACGAACGCCGTTACAGATACCTTGACGGTCAAGGTCGATGGCGTCACGTCGGGCACGATTGATGTGACCGACAGTACGGAGACCCTTGATGGTCCTGCCTTAGCTGCACGAGTGCAAAGCCGCATCAATACCGATTCAACTCTAATTGCAGCAGGAAAAAGCGTCTCTGTCACCTATGCAGAGGGTCGCCTTGCCGTTTCTTCCAATTCCGAAGGACCGACTTCGAAAGTCGAAGTGGTGGGTGGTTCGGCTCGGGCCCTGCTTGGGTTCAACGGTGGTAGTGTCGGCGTCGGCACCGCGACTTTTGTGACAACAGTGGCGACAGATGCGGCAGCCACGAACAGTGGAGGGGCATTGGTCTCGCAAGGGGAAATCGTGAGTGCGAGTGCGATCTCTTTCGATAACTATGCCGTAAGATTCACAGGGCCTGGATCTTTCGACATCCTCAATGTTTCAGCGCCAGTGACGGTGACCGGTAATTCTTCCAATACTGGTCGCGTGGGCAGAATCGATGCTGGTATCGTGGATCCTCAGCGAATTACTCTTAACGCGTATGAAATACAGTTCACTTCAGCATCACAGTATTCCGTCCTGAATACGACCACGGCAGCGACCATTTCGACCGGGAACTCCTACGTGTCGGGCGGTGCCATCGAATTCGATGGCCTCCGCGTGGTGCTTGCAAATGGGCAACAGGGAGGACCCGCCACTGGAGATCGATTCGCGGTCGCAGTTGCTCCGAAAACAGTACGTTCCAATCAGCCCTACACATCAGGCAGTCCGATCGTCTTTGACGGAATTCAATTGAGCATCACCAACGGCGCTTCAGCGCCGGCTGCGGGAGATCTGTTCCGTGTCGTAGCACACACGAAGTATGCAGGAGATTCCGGAAGCCATCTCGTTGAAGTGGCGGACGGGGAGGTTATTTCCACCAACGTGCCAGGCGATAGAGCGTTCAGCGGATCCACCGTCAATCTCTTCGATACCGCGCAACGTCTCCTCGCGGCGTTACGAGGAAACTTCAAAGCCGGAATTGTTGAGAGCTTGGGTGATCTTGACCGAGCCATCAGCCAAGTGTCTGCAGCGTTGGGCACGATCGGTGCCGTGACGAACCGATTGGAATCGACGTCTGTGGCCTTGCAGGAGTCCAAAGATGTGGCGACAAACCAGTTGTCGTCATTCGAAGACATCGATCTGGCACGAACCATTTCTGATTTGACGCTGCAAGAGTACGCGATTCAGGCGGCGGGTACCACGCTTGGTCGCCTGTTTGATAACTCTCTCCTCAAGCATCTGCGGTGAGTCCGCCTCTCAAGTTTGTTTCACGTATGGCCGATAGTCCAATGTGCCAGTATGTAATTAGGGACGTCTTGTATGTTAGTGCTCACACGACGACGTGGAGAAGGGGTGACGATTGGTCCTGATATTCGTGTGATCGTCCTCGGTGTGAAAGGTGGGCAAGTGAGACTGGGAATCGAAGCTCCATCTACCGTGGCCGTTCATCGAGAAGAAGTGTATGCACGGATTCAGGATGAGAACCGATTGGCTGCGAAGACCCAGGCTGTGCCTCTGGATGCCTTTCGCCGATTAATCCATCCGAAACAGCGCATTGCCTAATGAGGTTGCATCAGTGAAATGTGCATCGACCCGCTTTGGTTCATTCGAGGTTCCGAGTGAGAGTCTCATCACGTTTCCGTCCGGGGTCCTTGGGTTTCCTGAGCAACATCGGTATGTGATGTTGGATCATGATACCGAGGCTCCCATCAAGTGGCTTCAATCGGTTGAAGAGCCAGAGCTAGCCTTTGTTATTCTGGATCCAATCACGTTTCATTCTGACTATCATGTTGAGGTATCCACTGATGCGTTGGTAGAGATCAAGGCGCAAGTGGGAGAAGAGTTAGCCATTGCGGTGATCTTGACCATTCCTTCAGATGATCCGGGTCGGATCACTGCGAATCTGCGAGGTCCGCTACTCATCAGTCACAAAACAAAACTGGGCAAGCAGCTGGTCCTTTCCGAGGAGTTTCCTACCAGACACCCGTTGTTTCCCGTCTCCGGTTCCCCATCGCCAGAACCCGCATCGGCTTCTCCCTCTGTTGAATGTAAAGTCTAGCTGATGCATGTTGTGATCGTTTTGCTGCTCTAGTCGTTCACTAACATCCTGACATCGGCCGTCCGACCTGAGGTATTCTCCTGCCGAAGCTCGGAGTGCCTCCCTCAGAGAAAACAGATCCGCCGTTTTGCTTGGTCTGTGGCGAGCGGGGGATGTCGTCTCTGAAAAACATACCGGCCATGAACAGAGCGGTGATCGGTGGGCCAGATCTTGATCAGACAGCGAGGAGCGTCATGCTATCGGTCTCGGTCAGGCAGCTGCCTGATCGATCGGTTGATAGCCCTGCCGGTAGGATTCAAGTACACGAATGAGTCGTGCAACTTCGACTTCGAGCTGCGCGTAGACGGGAGGAGCGTCGTGGAGCACGTTGAGGCGACCAACGGCTTCGAGACGACCGGCGGTGAGTGCGACTTCGGAGGCGCAAAGGTTTCCGGCAGTGCCTTTGAAGGTGTGTGCCATCCGCTCGACTGTGACCGAGTCGGCATCGGCTAACGCCGTTCTGATGTCGGCCAGCATGGTCTGGTAGCGATCCAGAAACAGGCAGACGAGTTGAGCGAATAATTCGCTGTCGCCGCCGATGTTCTGGTACATTTTGGCAGGGTCAAAGATTCCTCTGGTTGGGTCGGCCGTGGTGGGAATTGGTTTATGCTTTCCGGTCACCACTGCATCCGGTGGCGTGGATATCCAACGAGCGAGGGTGTTCCGTAGCTCGTCTAGTTTGATCGGTTTGGCGAGATAATCGTCCATCCCTGTCGCCAAACAGCGTTCGCGATCGCCTTGCATCGCATTGGCGGTGACCGCAATGATTGGAATATGCGGAGTCGATTGTGGTGCCTTGTCTGAACCGTTTGGGCTTTCACCGGGCGAGTCATGCGATGCGACTGCAGCTTCATCGTTGCGAATGCTTCGGGTTGTCTCAAACCCATCCATAACGGGCATCTGACAATCCATCAGGATGGCGGCATAGTCTCCCTTGGCGAGCGCCGTCAGCGCTTCTTGACCGTTTCCAACGACGTCTGGTTGGTAGCCAAGTTTTTCCACCATCCGCACCGCGAGCTTCTGGTTGACAATGTTGTCTTCCACGACTAACACGCGCTGATGGTGCACATGCTCCGCGACCATATGCCTGGTGACGAGTTGCGGCACGACTGATCGCGTGTGAGTTGTTTGTGGCTCTTGGCTCTCGAGCAGACCCAGAACCGTCCGAAGGCAGTCGCGTAATTCATCATGGCGGATGGGTTTCGGCAGGTAGCCCATCGCGCCCGCCTGGCGGGCCTGTTCTGCATGGCCACGCTGCAGCATTGAGGTCATGACGACGAGACGAATGCTGGATCCAGCCGGGTGACTTTGCAGCTCTCGTGCAAGTTGCAACCCATCCTTTCCGGGCATGATGACGTCCAAGATCGCGAGATCGTACGGCGTTCCCCGCTGTGCCGCCTCCGCGATGCGGTGCAAAGCCGATTCGGCATCTTCTGCAAGGTCGTCCACCATTCCCCAACCGGATACCAGATGGTGGAGGATCACGCGATTCGATTCATTGTCATCAACGATCAAGACACGCTTTCCGGTGAGATCTCCGGTCGGGAGAATTGCACATGGAGAATCGACTTGTTTCTGGAGGCGCGCGGTGCACCAGAAGGTGCTCCCCTTTCCCTCGGTGCTGCGCACTCCGATCTGCCCACCCATTAATTCCACGAGTTGCTTGGATATGGACAGGCCAAGGCCGGTGCCGCCATATTTTCTGGTCGTGGAACTGTCCGCCTGCACAAACGGACGGAACAGTTTGTCTTGAGTGTTGGGATTGATTCCAATGCCGCTGTCCGTGACTTCGAAGCGAATGACGGTTGTGTCGAGGAGGTCTTCTTCGAGATAGGCCTGCAGGGTCACCTCGCCCTTGTCCGTAAACTTCACCGCGTTGGCAACCAGATTGGTGAGGATCTGACGTAGGCGGCCTGGGTCACCTTTGAGTCCCGTCGGAACTGCGGCGTGTACCAGTCCGGTTAGCTCCAGCCCTTTCGTCTCTGCCCGCTCAGCGAATTGTGCCAACACCTGCTCCACTGTGGTTCTCAGATTGAAGTCGAGGCGTTCCAGTTCCAGCTTTCCTGCCTCAATCTTACTGCATTCGAGTACGTCGTTGATCAGCTGCAACAGTGCTTCGCCGCACTGCCGAATGATCTCTGCGTAGGATTGTTGTTCGGACGTCAAGGACGTCTCCATCAACAGGCTTGTCATGCCGATCACCCCGTTCATGGGGGTGCGTAGTTCATGACTGACGGTTGCGAGAAATGCTGTCTTGACGCGTGCCGATTCCTTCGCCACCTCCAGGGCTTGGTCCAGGCAGCGGTTGCTCTGGAGAAGTTGGTCGGCGGAGAGTTGGAGCGCCTGCTGCGTTTTATGGACGCTCGTCATGTCGATGGCATAGCCACGCACGACGTCATGCGTGAGAACCGGGCAGAAGGTCCATGAAAAACTGGCTTCTGGAAGTACGATTGCCTCATCATGAAGCACATAGCCTGTGGTGAGACAGCGTTGCACGATGTCCGGAAGGCTACGCGGGGCGACGTTGGGAAATCCTTCGAGGCTGTATCCGAATTGAGTGAGCAGGGAGATCATCGCTGGATTGGCATACAGCAGGCTCATCTGCCGGTCCAGTTCGATCATCGGTAAGGGACTTTCCTCAGCGATCGCGGCCAACCGATTGCAATCCTGCTCCAATTCTCGTTCATGAGACAAGTCTCGGATGCTGAGAATCAGTACGGCCTTCCCATTGAATGTGCCGGGTGCGCAGGCCCATTCTACGGGAACGGGAGGGGTTGCTTTCCGCAAGAGGAGCTGTTGCATGACAGAAGTTGGCCGGCGGCTTTTAAGGACTCCGTTCAGTTGTGCTGTTATAGTGGTTGCGTCGGATCGAGTGAGTCTCGACCACAGGGATGGAAAGAAGCGGACCGTAGAGGAAGGAAACCGTGGCCCAAGTAACCGATGGCTCTCCCGATTAACGGACAATACGGTGAGATCAGCATCAAGAATGACGGTGGCCAGCGGAAGCCCTTCGAGCAGATCGAAGCCTGTCGACGCTGTAGGAAGTGAAGCAGCTAGACGACGTCCGACGCGTCTTCGTTTCCGTCCAAATGGCTTCATCATGCAGCTCGCGAAAGGCCTTGGTCTAGGTGTATGCCGATGTTGACTCGTTCTTTGCTGGGGTCTAGGACACGCAACACCGTTCGGATTGTGTGGTCGGAGGATGGTGTCGCTAGGTCGATGTCAATTGGCGTGGCATACGAGCCTCCTTGCGGGTCGGTCGTGACTTTGACCAGGGGTTTGAGTCGTTGCTGAGGGTTGACTCCGATGACCACCGCCTGTTCGCCGGTATTGAGTCTGACGAGGCTTCCGACTGGGTAGACTCCGATGCTTCGAATCAGGAGCTCCACGAGAGATTTTTCAAATAGCCCTTGTTCTCCAGCCAAGAAGAGTTGCCGAACGGCATCGTGTGGAATCATGGCCTGTCGTGTGCCGCGCCGACTCACCATGCCGTCATAATAATCGACGATGCCGACGATCTGCGCTAAGTGAAAAATCTGATCATTGCATGACTTGGCTGGAAATCCACCTCCATTGAAGCGCTCATGATGCTCTCTGACGATGCGTAGGACGTCCTCGTGCATGCCTGGTTGCTCGGAGAGGAGTGTGACGCCAAGCTTACAATGCTGTTCGAGCAAGGTCTTATCTTGTCCGCTACATTCCTCCCGCTTGCGAACAAGATTGCGTGGGAGGCGGACATATCCCGCGTCATGGAGTAAGGCGCCCATGCCGATTTGTTCTTGTGCTGTGTGATCCAATCCGCTTTCCACAGCCACCACGAGCGACAAGATGCAGGTGTCGAGTGCATGAGTTGTCAGTGAGCGGTCGAACTGTTTAATTTTCTGAATGGCGAGCTGAGTCGCCATCTCGGCACGATGGTTGAGAACTTGGCCTAACACGCTTGATACGATGGCTTTGGTGGCTTCGGGAGACGGTGGAATGCCACGCTCAAGATCTTCGAAAATGCGCTCAACCGCTTCTTGAGCTTGGGCGTAAATTGCCGTGGCAGAATGATCGTGAGGTTGAATCTCCGGCGTACATTCGGGTGTTTGATCCGGAGGGGCTGGGACATCGACGCTGGGAGATTGCTGGTTTGCAGCATGTTGTGTAGTCGCTGAAGGCTCCGATGGGAGGTCGGACCCTTTACTGGTATCGATGCTCACCATCCTGATCCCATGTTGCTTCATGAGTTGGATGGTCTGTTGATCCTTGATCAGGCGTTTATGGGAGAGGAAGGGGGTTCGGTACCACGGGACATCCATCTCTGTGATGAACATGCCGGGAATCAGCTGCTCGATGGCGATACGTTTTACTGTCATAAGTCGTCGGACTCCTAGTCAGAAAGGTCTCTGGTCGGACATGGCAATAGAGGAAAGATCCCACGGGCGTTATCGGCGGGGCAGGCCTCGAACTTGATTGCATCATGCCGTATGGTTATTGGTTTGATGTCACTGCTCGCGACCGACCGCGTTGTGGCTCAAGATTGACCGATAGGTACCGATAGAGGTCATCAGAGTTGGTTGGTGTCAGGTGATTGTGTTGGAGTGAGGGTTATGAACGATATCGTCGTATCCGTCCCCCCTGCAGCGTCCTTTTTATCGGTCGGACTGGCACTGAAGTTATCCTTCGCACGTGATCAGCAGAAGGTCATGTACGGTACGACGCTTCTTGGATGGAAGGATCATGCGTGGCTTGTCTGCGAATGGCCGCTTCAGCTCGGCCATGACCAGCAGATTGCCGCCGGTACCCCATGTACCATCAGCTATTTGCATGGCGGGAAGTTGGTCGGGTATCGCAGTGAAATACGCGAGCTGATTGCGATGCCGGTTCCGTTGCTCTTTGTCGCATATCCCAAATCGGTAGAAGAGATGCATCTGCGGAAACATATCCGTGTATCTGCCAACGAACCGACCTTGATGATGCGAGCGACTCATGACAATCCATCAGTATCCGCGCTACCTACCACAGACTATTTTGGTGGTCTGTTACAGGATCTCAGTGAGGGAGGGTGCAGTGTGCTCGTGATTCGAACACCGGCCTGGCTTCGACCAGGCACGACCGTGCACATGGAATTTGAATTGCCAGGCTTGGGGCATATCACCAATCTGACTGGTATCGTCAAAAATGCCGATACGCGGCAAGGTGGGGATATCATCGGTATCGAGTTTCAATTCAATCAGACGGAGTACATCGAATATCGCGGATGGGGTGGGTCGGTTCGGCAAGCCATAGAACAATGGACGGCGCAGAAATCCATGCCGTCATTTCCAGAGTAGACAGAGCTCGATCTCACTAATAATCCGAGATACAGTTTCATAGGGCACTTCCTTCCCCTGATGCTCGGCAAAACTTGCCTTCGGAGGCCGCGTTCCTGATTCAACTCTCCGTTTTGACCTAAATCCTCAAGCATTCACCACGATACGTCTGGCACACAACTTGATGGGTGGGCAGTGAGAGGAGTGGTCCACATGCCCATCAATCCCACTGTGTTGCGCGTCGATAGGGAGGTGTCGGTTCCACGGAAGCCTGTTTCCCAACACGACATCGGGGATTACAACCATCAAACCAGGATGCGCAGGAGTTCGGTTACGAGCCTGTTCCGTATGTGTCCGATGGCAAGAGGTGCACGATGAACGTGTTGCTGATACCCCCAACCTATCGCTATACGATCCAGTACCCGTCGTTCTTGGCCCCATGCGACTTTGCAAGTGGATTTGCCTATATCGCGGCGAGTTTGAAGGCCGCTGGCCACCAAGTGTTCGGATGCAACCCCAACAACGCCCCGGAATATCCTTCGGCGCTTGACATGATTCATAACAAGATCGCACGGGCGATTACAGATTCCAAGCCGGACCTAATTGGGCTCGGTGGCCTCTGTACCGATTTTAGATTCCTTCACGACGCATTGCATATTATTCGCCATTATGCGCCATCCGTACCAGTCTTAATGGGTGGTTCGGTCATCACCTACGATCAGGAGTTCATCCATTCAACCCTCAAACCCGACTATTCACTGGCAGGAGAAGCCGATGACACTGTCGTAATGCTGGCGGAAGCCCTCGAGGGGCGCGGCGCTCTCGAAGCCATCCCGAATCTCTGCTATCAGAAGGACGGACGATTAACGTGTACAGAAAAAAATCTCAAATTCGGACGAGATTTAAACGAGCAGCCGTTCCCTGACTATTCCATGTTTGACATTGAGGGAATGCTGGAAGCTTCGATGGCTGCGCGCCCTCTGTATCGCTTTTACCGCAAGGACCCTCGGATTATGCCTATAGTAACGGCGCGGGAATGTCCATTCGCCTGCACATTCTGTCTGCACGGCCATGGGGGACGAGCGAAGTACCGAGCGCGTACCACGGAAAATGTCATGGAGGAGATCAAGCAACTCTATGACCGGTATCAGTTCAACATCCTCATTCTTCTTGATGAACTATTTGCCGTGAATAAGCAGAAGCTGGATGAATTTTGCCAATCTCTGATTGAGCATCGTAGACGATACGGATGGGATTTTAATTGGATGTTTCAAACGCACGCGAATGCCAGGCTCAATCTTGAAAGCCTCATCTTGGCCAAGGAGGCCGGCTGTTCATACTTCAGTTATGGTCTTGAAAGTGCCAGCAAGCGGGTGCTGAAGAGTATGAAAAAGGGCACGCAGCCTGAGCAGTATGCAGAAGCCATCGCGATGGCGGATCAAGCACAAATTGGATTCGGAGGCAACTTCATCTTCGGCGACCCGGCCGAAACGCCGGAGACCATTTCCGAAACCTTGACCTTTTACCGAGACCATTGCTCAGACATTCATTGTTTTATGAGCGGCATCCAACCGTATCCTGGCAGTGCCTTGTATGGCGTCTCTCAGGACATGGGTCTGATGCCAGACAAGTTGGTGTTCTACCAAACGATCGATCAGAAAGTGTTCAACATGACACAAATGCCCGATGCTCAATGGATTGGGTATTTGCGGGCCATTGTGGCGTTCGATAGTCTGCCGCTCTGTAAGACCGTGGATGTCACGCGTATCATCCGGCGCGCTCTGGAGAATCGCATGACGGTGAATAGCGGCCGACAATTTTGGGAGCTGTTTGCCGAATGCCCGCACTGCAATAAAAGCTTCTCATATATCGAATTGACGGAACCCGATCGAGTACCCACGCACGGACTGCAGATCATTACGGGTTGCGAACATTGCTGCAAGCGCATCCGTCTCAATGTGCCGGTTGCAAAGGATAAAGGGCTGCTGCTACCGATTGAAACGGATCCACACGACGAGGCGCGACCTATTGGTCAGCCTACGGGTGTCGCAAGTAACGGTGATGAGCGTCCTCAATTCCACAATGCTTCTGAAGAAGTGCGAGCGTTCTTGGATCACATGGTCACCATGTGTGAACAAAAATCATACCATGCAGCCGTGGCGTACTATGATGCTCATCGAGGACAATTCCAATTCCATCCAGCCCTGGTCGAGTTTGATCGATTAGTCGGTACCTTGCGGCACAAGCTGGCAGCGTGATGCAGAGGGAGCTTGGAATAGGGCAAGAGGATCGAGTGGGTCATCCAAAGATTTTATTAGTGCAATTGGAATTTTCCACGTGGGCACAGGCAAAGGCCTGGTCCTATCTTGGTAACTTTTCGGTTGAGGATGGCCTCCGGGCCAATGGGTGCGACTGTGTGACGCTTCCGGCACTTTCAGGTGTTCCTGATAGTTCGCCGTTGTCCTGGCTTCATCATGCGAAACAACTGTTGGCTGGCCAACGATTTGACCAGGTCTGGGTATGGCTGGTTCACAATCGATACTCGGATGCGTTTCTTGAATGGGTTGCCGAGTTGGCGCCGGTGCGGGTCGGCCTGATCATGGAGTCCTTGGAGTACAGGGAAGAAGACTGTCGCCGCTGGCCACACTTGCGAGATCGCGCCGCTTTTGTCAAAGGTCAGATTCGGCATATGACGCATGTGTTGGCAGCGGACGAGCGCGATGCGGACGTGTTCAATCAAGCAGGCCTGGTTCAGGCTTTATTCTGGCCATCAGCAGTGCCCTCGCGATTCATAACTGAGACCATCGAGCATCCGTCTCGCCGTGAGGTCGCGTTTTATGGAGAACTCTATGGAGAGCGGCAGGCGTGGTTGGCAATGCCCGGGTTGAAGGACTTGCTGATCCATCCACCGTCCGCAGAAGCGGCGACCGAGTTTCCCCAGCTCTTTAATGCATTGCATCAGCAGATGGCTGAGCGGTTCCAGTCAGGGTGGCGACCTAACCCGGCTGCACTCACGGAGTATGTGGAGCTTTGGCGCCGCTTGCGCGAGAGCATCTTCGCCAACTGGTTGGCCAGCCTGAAGACTTGGAGTGCCATCGTCAATCTTCCTAGCTTGTTTCAATCCTATGCAGGACGTGTCGTGGAAGCCATGGCCGCGGGTCGTCCCGTGATCTCCTGGGAGATTCCCAATCGGCCTCGTACGCATCAGCTGTTCAAGGATGGTCGCGACATTCTGCTTTACCCCAGGGATCGTCCCGCAGGCTTGAAGGAACATGTGGAACGGATGTCACACGATGTTACCTGCGCGAGGGACATTGCCACGGCTGCTCGCTCAGTACTGCTTCAATCTCATACGGCAGAAGCTCGCGCACGGCAGTGGTTGGATTGGATTATGACCGCGCAGCCGACTCGCACTCATAAGGAAATCTCTGGAAGCAGGCCGTCGATACGCGACGTGGCAAAGCAAAGCAACGGAGGGGTCATGAATTCAGACGCGTTTTACGTGAACCTGTTTGTCAATGCTCCGGCGTGGTCTACACCCCATCCGAACGCCGACGAAGCGGCACGGTGGAGCAAGATCGCCGCCTTCCTGGAGTACATCCTTCGCCGCGTACGCCAGCAGGAGCCGAACAAGCGGCTGAGAATATTGGACATCGGCTGTGGGCGTGGCTGGCTGACTAATCTCGCCACAATGTACGGGACCTGTGAAGGGCTCGAGCCGGTTGCAGGCGTCGTCGAGCATGCGCGCAAGCTGTTCCCTCACCTTAGGTTTGAAGCGGGCATGGCGGATAGTGTCTTGGCCCGTTCAGATTTTGCTCCCTATGACGTGGTGCTTACGTCTGAAGTCATCGAGCATGTCCCGCATGGGCAAAAGGAAAAGTTTCTGGCGCAGCTAGCCCAGCTTCTCAAGCCTGAGGGCTATCTCATTCTCACGACTCCACGAGGCGAAATGTGGGAACAGTGGAAGACGATTGCGCCGCCGAATCAGCCGGTTGAAGACTGGGTTACCGAAGAGCAACTACGGACATTGCTGACAGGAGAGGGGTTCACAGAATTGGGGCTTGAGCGCATTCATGTCGAAGTACCGAATCTTCGGTATATACCGGCTCCGACCCCGGCTGACGGACGTTCCATGAATCTGATCCCGATCTATCAAGTGTGGGCTTGCCAGCGGACCGCCGACTCAGCGCCCATTCCTTTTACACGCGTCCCCAAAGTGTCCGTCATCGTGCCGACATACAACCGGCCGGAGCGTCTGAGGACCGCGCTCGCCAGTCTGGCCGCGCAGACATATCAGGACTTTGAGGTTATCGTTGTCAATGACGCCGGCTGCGAGGTGGAGTCCATCATCGCCACTTGTGCTGATCGACCTCGCATCACGACTATCTGCCATGATCAAAACCGTGGGTTGGCCGCAGCGCGCAACAGTGGACTGCGCATGGCGAAGGGCACGTATGTGGCTTACCTTGACGATGATGACCGGTATCTCCCAAATCATCTCAAAACGCTGGTTGCGTATCTTGATCGTCACGAATGCCGTATCGCCTACACCGATGCGTGGCGCGTGCATGAACGGCAGATCGACGGCCAGTATGTCGAGATCACGCGAGACGTGCCGTACTCGAACGAGTTTAGTCCGGCTGATCTCTTGATCAGTAACTATTTCCCCGTGTTGTGTGTCATGCATGCGCGGCAATGTTTGGACGAAGTGGGGCTCTTCGATGAAGCGTTGTTTGCGCATGAGGATTGGGATCTCTGGATCAGAATGGCGACTCGATTTCCCTTCAAGCATCTGCCTGTGACGACGGCGGAGTTCACCTGGCGGAGCGACGGTAGTTCCATGACGAGCGGGACCCAGGATACCTATCGGCGCACAACCGAGATCATCTATCGTAAGTATGCGCCCTATGCAGAGCGCATTGCCGGTGTACGGGAGGGCCAGCAGCAGCATCTCCAAAAGTTCCAGGCCGAAGCGTCCGCCAAGTCCTACGTCTGCTCCATCATCATACCGGTGTGGAATCGTCTAGAGTTGACGAGAGATTGCCTGACAGTCTTGTCGCAGATCAAAGACCAGCCGGAATATGAAGTAATCATCGTGGATAACAGTTCGACGGATGGAACCAAGGAGTTTCTCGCTGAACTCAAAGGTGACGTGCAAATTATCAGAAATGAGAAGAATGAGGGATTTGCAAAGGCCTGCAACCAAGGGGCACGAGCCGCGCGCGGCCAATATCTGGTGTTCTTGAACAATGACACGATCCCACAGCCAGGCTGGCTTTCCTCACTGGTGTCCGAAGTGGATGCCCATCCGGAGGTGGGTATTGTCGGTAGCAAACTCTTGTATCCTGATGGCACGGTGCAACATGCTGGCGTCGTTCGGGATCTGGAACACCGCTTGCCCTATCATATCTATAAATCCTTCGCTGGTGACCATCCGGCCGTCAATCAACGGCGAGAATTCCAAATCGTCACGGCAGCCTGTCTGCTGATCCGAATATCTGTGTTCGAGGAAGTGGGTGGGTTCGACGAGGGATATGTGAACGGATTCGAAGATGCGGATCTGTGCCTGAAAGTGCGGGAGCGCGGCTACGCGGTCGTCTATCAACCCCGAAGTATTGTTCTTCATCTCGAAAGTCAAACTCCCGGAAGGAAGGTTCACGACGACACAAACGCGATTCGTTTCTTGGATCGGTGGGAGGGGCAATGGTGGGCGGCCGACGAAGACCTGCATTTTTATGTCGGTGGCTACAAATTAAAACGCATCTTCCGTAACGAGCAACTGGGTGGGGATATTGCGCTACTGGAAGATGTGAGGGATCGAGCCTTCTGGGCGCATGTGGCAGCAGTGCAAACCGCTGCACTGAAGAAGGATTGGGCAGCTGTGAAGCGTGAGCTGCGGATGGTGGAGAATTGGCCGAACGACCAGTTTGTGCTGTCCTGGGGTGCGATGGTGGCCGAGCGTCTCCAAGAGCCGATTAGCCGTACCAAGTTTCTCTCGCGCTATGTGGCGTTGGTCGATGCGCCGGCTGAGCGGCTTTCGCTGATCCGAGCCTTGCTGGAACAGAAGGATCTGGTGGGAGCAGGGGAACAGCTCCGGATCTTACTCGCGTCTTCCCCGAATCATGCAGAAGGGCTGTTGCTGAGAGGCATTCTCCACATGCAACGGGAACAATACGAGCCAGCGGAGACGGCCTTTGGTTCGGCGATGCGAGAGGGAGCCGATCGCAAGAAATGTCTCATGGGAATGGGAATGGCTGCAATGGGACGGGCCTACACACAGGGAGCCTGGGAGCACTTTCTCCACGTGTTAGAGGAGTATCCAGATGATGCCGAAGCCATCCATTGGCTCGTACGCGCCGGTACGGCACAAAACCGCTGGGATGAGCTGAGCCGGCATTTGTGCAAGTATTTGGTGCGCAATCCAGCTGACTTGGCGATCCGTTTTGCGCTGGCGGGTGCGTTGGTTCGAGGAGAGCAAATCGAGGCGGCAAGTCTAGAATACGAAACGCTTCGTGCGCTCGCACCGACGTTTGATGGTTTGAACGAACTCGGTCAAGCCATCGCAAGAAAACAAGCCGTGTCTACAATGGAAGCCGCGCACTCTTGATTGATTCAGCTTGCCGTGTGCCCTGGATGTGTCGAAGACGGCTTCGAAGATTGCCTCACTGCTTTCGGGCGAACTGAAGATACGAAGGAATGCCACGCGCACTTGTCATACAACTGGCCCGATTGGGAGATCTGGTGCAATCGCTGCCGGCCATTACGCAGCTCCGCGTCCGTCATCCCGAGACGCAATTGGATCTGCTCTGTCCGTCTCATCTTGCTGAGGTGGGGCATCTGCTGCCTGGCATTGAGAAGGTCCTTGAGTGGGATGGAGCGGCCTGGCAGCGCCGGGCAATGGCCGCTCAGCAGGACGTACGAGCGGAGCATCTCGCCGAGGTCGAAACAACCTTGATGGCGTTGGCGCCGGACCGGTACGACTGTGCCTATGTCCTCAATCAACATCGTCGGGCGTTGGTGGCCGGCTCCTTATTGGCTCGAGAGGTGAAAGGACCATTGCTGCATGGGCCACTCGGCGAGACGCTGACACCGTGGGCTGCCTACGTACGCGATGTGGCGCAGCGGCGTCTAGGGCAACGTGTGCACTTGGCTGATGCCTTCTGTGGGCTCTGTGGAGTGTCTCCACCTGGGGATATCCTTCCTCTCAATCCTCCCGCTGTCCGATTGCCTGACGATTTGGAACCGATCGGCAAACATGGTGATCCGTGGATCGCGCTTATCGTGGGAGCAGGGGAGACCGAACGGTGTGTGCCCACGGAGGTCTGGCGCCGGTGGATCACCTTATTCCTTGCCTCCGCGCCGCAGGGACGTGTCGTCCTTGTCGGGACAGAGCGCGAACGGGCCGCAGAGATTCAATCGCTGCTGCCTCCATCGAATCTAGGTCGGATTTGGGACACGACAGGTCGTACGTCTCTGTTGCAGCTTGCGGCCATTCTCGTTCGCTGCCATCGAGTCGTCGGTTCGGATACAGGTCCTCTGCATCTCGCTGCGGCGCTCGGCAGGCCGGTGATCGGTTGGTATTTTGCGCGGGCACGGGTCCATGAAACGGGACCGTATGGAACGAACCATTGGGTGTGGCAAGCAGAGCAAGGAGATGTGGACGAACGGGGGATGCTCGCGCCATGCCAATGGCCGATTGATGAGACCATCTCGCTTCTGTCTCATCAAATGCCTACACCTACAGAGAATTGGTCGTTGTGGGCAAGTTACCGGGATGAGTTGGGAGCCTACTATATCGAGGCAGGGCATGAAGCGATCGCGCCGCTTCAGCGAGCGCAGATCTGGCAGGAACTACAGCCGTCTCCGGTGTGACAAGAGGGTGCGGTGGAGTATCTGAATCAAAACATAGAACGCCTTGATCACTTCTCTTCGGCCCTTAGTAGCGCTGTGAAGGAAAGTTCCGGTGGGGTACTCGTGGTTGTGCCCTCTCGCGAAGGCTCTCCTTCAGCCATGTACCAAGGGCAATGGGTCCATAGCGCCTACGATCCCAAGAAAGAGGCCAGATCCTGGGCTGAACAACAAGTCAAGGAATGGAAAACCGGGGAGTGGGGCGTTGTTCTCGGCGTTGGGCTGCTCTATCACGCAGAGGCACTGGCGCTTGTGAAACCCCACGATTCTCGCCTCGCCGTCGTGGTCCCTGATGTTGCGGTCTTCAAAGATGCGCTTGGTGCTCGCGCTCTTGGAGCATGGCTCAATACGGTTCAGTGGATCATCGGCACACCTGAGGAAATGGCCGAGCAGCTGGCGTCACAATCGGCACCCCTCCGGTTCTTTACATACGGGCCGGCCGCGCGGCTGCATGCCGAAGCGCATCAGCGGCTTGAGACGAACCTGCGCCGACTCGTGGCCAGCAAGGCAGGAGGGCAGTTGCATGTTGCAGTGGTCGGCCCGATCTATGGGGGATCCTTACCGATTGCTCGGTATGTCGTGTCGGCGTTGAACGAGCTGGGGCATCGGGTCAGCTGGCTTGACCACAGCGCCCATCACACGAGCTACGAGGCCTTTGGATCCTTCCGTGAGGATCGGCATCGCCTGACAGTGCAGGGCCGTTTTGCGGACGTCCTGAGTCTGAGCACGATCGCCCACCTTGCAGAAGATCCTCCGGACCTCGTTCTGGCCATCGCACAGGCTCCGTTGACGTTGGCGGTCTTACAGCATCTGCGGAAGAAGAAGTTTCCAACGGCGATGTGGTTCGTGGAAAACTACCGACACCTCACCTACTGGCAGCAACTAGCTGGAGGGTATGACTACTGGTTCGTCATTCAACAATCCGAATGTATCGAGGCATTGACACGCGCCGGGGCGGCTCACGTCCATTACCTTCCCATGGCGGCGGACCCCAGTGTCCATCATCCCGTAGCGCTATCATCCGCCGAGGAACAGGAATACGGCGCTGATGTGTCATTTGTCGGAGCAGGGTATGCGAATCGACGGACTCTGTTGCCGCAGTGGCTCTCTCCTGAGTGGACCTTCAAGCTATGGGGGAATGAATGGGATGG
>CXWL01016047.1_pt1 | contig 19332 bp, 22 predicted proteins | sample 590931 | NCBI WGS metagenome assembly CXWL01 (sample SAMEA3498368, study PRJEB10139) | groundwater metagenome | biome: water well; material: biofilm material | place: Germany | collected 2015-04-27 | reverse complement strand
ACTCCTTTCTTGTATTGGATTTTCACCAACTATCACTTGCCAGTTTGTGCTGGCGCACTCCCCTTTTATCCACCTTTTATCACAGTTGCACCGTGTTTCCTCCATTGAGGAACTACGCATTCCGGCTGGAAACAGGATAGAAAAATTATTTGGTGTCCGCGATGGACAGTGGAGTATTCGCATTAATAATCAATGGCGAATTTGCTTCAGATTTGAAGGTGGCGATGCGTATGATATTGAGATTGCCGATTACCACTAAGGAGTTTTTATCATGACTATTCGTATCGAAGATTTGCATGACGTTGATTTCAGTGATGTTACTGATGGTGAGAAATTGCACCCCATTCATCCTGGAGAAATTCTACGTGAGGAGTTTCTTATTCCTCTTAAGATAACGCCACATGCACTTTCTCTGGCTTTGCAGGTTCCGGCACCACGCATTAATGACATTGTGCGGGAACGCCGCGCAATCAGCGTTGATACTGCGCTTCGACTGGCACGATACTTCGGTATCAGCGCGGAATTCTGGATGGGATTGCAAACCGACTACGATATGGCCATTGCTCGCGATACCATGCGCGACACATTGAATCGTATTCAACGTTTTGAGTCTATTCATGCGTGAATGTGCGTCTGGTTCATTGTTTCACCTCCTTTGAATTTACAAACAACGCATAACTGTTGCTGCTCCACATGCACTTCTCGGTCTCGTCCTTTAAGGCAAAGGAATGAAACCAGCAGGAAAAAACAGGAAATGAAAATTCCTCCTGACGGGTAACTGCGGTGGAGCAAGGTAGCCAGGTTGAAGACCTGATTTTTTGAGTATTGACTCGAAATCTGTAAATGTTACGTAAACACCTCGCCCAGAAAATTAGCAATTGATTGATAAGCCCGATTTGCCGCCACCTCCTTGTATACCGTTCCAAAACCAGGGTTATTGGCTTTCGGATTGGAGAAAGCGTGCATGGTGCCGCCATAGACATGCACTTGCCAATCTACTTCCGCTTGAGTCATTTCAGTTTCAAAAGCAAGTACTTGCTCCGGCGGGACCATGGGATCATCGTGACCATGCAAGCAGAGAACTTTGGCAGTTATTTTTTTGTTGGTAACATTTCCGGGGGCAAAAATACCGTGGATACTGATGACACCTTGTACATCTGCCCCCGAACGAGCCAGTTCAAGTACACACATCCCACCAAAGCAATAACCCATGGCGGCTACTTTTGCTGCATCGATTTGCGGCAGTTGTCGTACTGCGTTCAGTGCAGCTTTTATTCTTTGTCTAAGTAATGCCCGGTCTTTTGCAAATGGACTCATTAACGCACCGTTTCTTTCATTATCGCTATCGGCTCCAAAAATACCTTTGCCATACATATCCAGTGCAAAACCCACATAACCCATGCCAGCTAATCTTTCTGCTGCTTTGCAAGCAAATTCACGCCGCCCGCTCCAATCATGTGCTACCAACACAGCGGGCTTGGGTTTATCTGTTTCGTTATAGGCCAGATAACCTTCCAATTGTCTACTGCCATCCTGATAATCTATCGTTTTTGTAATCATATTGATACACCTTTCCTAATAATTACTGATGAAATGACATGATACCCCAATGAAGATCTTGAACGCTCAATCTATTGAAAGTACTGAAATGAATGGATTGATATCTAGGAGGCCGTCCGAGAATAGTGATAATCTCGCGGTGTAGTGTTAATGTATATCCATGAAAATTGGCCAAAAGGACTTGATCATGACAAACAAACTTCAAAATTTTGTATCCGGTATTTCAGCACTATCGATTTGTTTATTATCCAATCTAACCTGGGCACAGGATTTTCCTACCCAAAAGGTTTTACCCTTGGAATTATCAACCCAGGCGGCGATGGCAGCAATAAAAAAATGCCATGACGATGGATTCAAGGTCAGCGTTGCCATTGTTGATCAATCCGGATTACTCAAGGTGCAATTAAAAGCCGATGGTGCCGGACCCCACACGCTGGATAGCAGTCGCCGCAAAGCTTACACTGCCAATAGCTTGCGTGATTCGACCCATCAATATGCCGTGCTGGTGACACAGAAACCCGAGTTGCAAAGTTTGACACGATTGAACGAAAATATTCTCTTATTGGGCGGCGGTTTCCCCATCAAGATCGGTGGTGAAGTGGTTGGGGGTATAGGAGTGGGCGGTGCTCCGGGAATTGAGTTCGATGAAGTGTGTGCCAGTGCAGCATTGAAAGTCTTTAAAGCGGATGAAACTTATGAGAAAAAGTGATTATTTTCTACCCATCATCAACCCATAGGCAATGAATATCTCTTCCAGGAACAAGCGGGGATTCAGCGGATGATGCGATAATTTTTGCTTTGAATTTAAATCCCGGGTAAAGGTAATACATTCCAGCAAATCAATTTGTCCGCTCAGCGCCTTGATTGCAGCCAACTGGTTCACATAGTAGCGATTTTTTCCGGTGGTACGATAACTGATCAGGTCATAACACCATTTTTGTAGCCAACTGACGACGGTTGGCAAACTCGTTTGCTGCAGCGTTCCGGCCAAAGATAATGGATCAAACTGCTTTGGATTGGCGACGTATTGGATGAATTGTTCATAGTGCGCCGCATGTTCCCCTTTATCTAACAGCAATGCCGATAATGGAGAATAACCGGCGGCTGCGAGGCAATCTACAGGATCACTGACCGCCTGCTGTTTTAACCATGCCACTGATGTTTCAACATCAGGTATCGGCATGACGATCTGCTGGCAGCGGCTGCGTATCGTCGGCAACAAACTCTGCACTTGATGCGTGATCAGAATAAACAGAACATTTTCCGGTGGTTCCTCAAGTTTTTTTAACAGCGCATTGGCGGATGCCGTATTCATCGCCTCAGCCGGATAGATCAGGATAACTTTGTAACCATTCTGATGCCCGGTCATATAAACAAAATCGGTCAGTTTGCGAATCTGATCGACACCGATTTGCTGGCTGGCGGCTTTCTTGGTTGCAGCGCTGCCGGATTTTTCCTCACCCTCTTCTTTTTCGCTATTCTCGCCGGGATTGACTGTTAACGCTTCCGGCATAACCTGGTAAAAATTGGGGTGACTACTTTGCTCAAACCATCCGCAGCTCAAACATTCCTCGCACGCTTTACGTTCTGCAGTCGGCGCAGTGCATAACAAGGATTTCGCCAGTTGGCGCGCAAATTCATATTTACCTATCCCCTTTTTCCCTTTGAGAAGCAATGCATGCCCGCGAAATTCACGGTTTTGCGTCAATTTCCGCCAGATTTCCTGTTGCCAGATAAAAATATCAGCCATGATTCAGTACACATTGTAAGGTTCGTTCAACCGCAGCTTTGACTTCGGCCAAAGACTGACTGCTGTCGATGTGCTTTATCCGTTCAGGGAATTGCCTGGCTCTGTCCAGATAAGCGGCACGCACACGCTGAAAAAAATCGGCTTGTTCTTTTTCAAAGCGATCGACGCTCTTGATTTGACTGACACGTTGTTGCCCCAATTCCACCGGCACGTCGAAATAAAGCGTCAAATCGGGTTGCAACGTGCCTTGCACCCACTGCTCCAAAATCGCCAGTTTACCGCTATCCAATCCCCTGCCTCCGCTCTGATAGGCAAAGCTGGCATCGGTGAAACGATCGGATATCACCCATTGGCCTTGCGCCAACGCAGGTAAAATTACTTTATCCAGGTGCTCGCGGCGTGCGGCAAACATCAATAGCGCCTCTGTCTCAGGATGCATCGTGATCGATTTATCCAGCAACAAAGTACGCAGTTGTTCGCCTAACGCTGTCCCGCCCGGTTCCCGCGTAACAACAGGCGTCAATCCCGCACGCTGCAATAGTTCGACAATCCAGGCAAGCTGAGTCGATTTGCCTGCACCGTCTATGCCTTCCAGTGTAATGAATTTGCCTTGCTTCATGCGATTCCAGTTTTCAAGTGTTGTTATGGTAAGCTACCATGCACGGACATTCAATTATCCGTTAATTCTATCATGCACATTGATGCTGCCGGTTTGCTCGACACCGCTCAATTTATCGCTTCACCCAATTATGATGAACGTCCGGCGGATACGGAAATCAGTTTATTGGTAATCCATAACATCAGCCTGCCGCCGAACGAATTCGGCGGCGATGGCGTGATTGAATTATTTACCAACCAAATCAACTCGCAGGCGCATCCGTATTATCAATCCTTGCAAGAACTCAAAGTATCAGCGCATTTTTTCATTCGCCGGGACGGCACGACAATACAGTTTGTGTCCTGTCATGATCGTGCCTGGCATGCCGGTGCATCCAGTTGGCAAGGTAAAGATCGCTGCAATGATTACTCGATTGGCATTGAACTGGAAGGCAGTGATATCACGCCGTTTACTGATGCACAGTATACGACACTGATTGCACTGACAAAGTACTTATGCGGCCACTATCCGATCAAGGATATCGCCGGGCACTCCGACATCGCCCCCGGCCGCAAAACCGATCCGGGGCCTTGTTTTGAATGGCAGCGCTATTCCGCCGGAATAAATCGTGGCGATTTATTCCGTGCAGCCGGGCATGTTTCAATAGGCCATGAAAAACTGTAGCACTGCCCAACTTTGATCAGCAACCTCATAGCTCACCACACAGAAGAAATTTTGGGAAAGAATCTGATTGACTAAGATTCCAGTTTGATGTTTCAGTCGTTGCATGACTGTCATGTCAAGACATGACCTCTTGCTCGTTTGATCAGTCATTGATGCCAATGATTTGTTTTCTGTATAAATTGGGATACAATCTTGCCGATGAATACGATTCAAACCACAGCAGTTTTCGATAAATAGTTCGATGAACTGAGGGATCGAATAGCCAAAGCGCGGATTCAGGCGCGAATCGACCGGGCGGAAGATGGCAATTTTAGCGATTGCAGCTCGGTTGGAGAAGGAGTATCCGAAATGCGCATTCATGTTGGCGCCGGAATCGCGTGTATTACAAACAAGTCGGCATGGAAATATTTTTGTTGCTGGCCGGTGGAGACAAATCGACACAACAGCGGGATATAGAAACAGCGCTTGGATTGGCGCACAAAATTAAGGAATAACCCATGGATAAAATCAAATTGCGACGCTGGGATAGTGCCGAACACCTCAAAACTGAGGAAGACATAGCACTTTACTTCGAAGCCTGCCTGGAAGAGGCTGGCGATGATGCCGCTTTTATCGCCAAAGCGCTTGGAAACATAGCCCGTGCGCGCGGCATGACTCAGCTTGCGCATGATACCGGACTTGGCAGAGAAAGCCTTTACAAAGCTTTGTCCGGAGACGGCAACCCCAGCTTCTCTACGATCCTGAAAGTCATTAAGGCGCTCGGATTGAAGCTGCATGTCGAAACACTCGATCACTGAGTTTGTCCGCAAATTGAGAAAGGATCTGATTGACTAAGATTCCCGTTTGATGATTCGGCCATTGCATGATCACCATGTCAAGACACAATCCCTTGCGCCCCCTGTGTTTCCGGTCCCTTATGCTTCAATCATTGCATAACCATCATATCAAGACATGACACTTTGCTTGTGTTTGTTGCGTATTTTTTGGTCACAGCGGCTTGCCAAGCAACTTGCGCAGATAAATTTTCTCTCCATTTTGCACGGGCCACATTTGAGCGCGTTCCGGTATGTCGTTTTGGGGTATCTCGATCAATGGCGTTTTACTAAGCGGGTTTTTAGCAGCGTCATGAAACACAAAATAACGACGCGGCCAATGTGCTATAGTTTGGCCGTGATACGTCGTAAGCAAACTATCGAGATAGTTCAAAAAACAATGCGCACTTCGAAATTGTTCTGTCGCTTCATGTCGAGTGGGCTCGCTTGACTTCAGCTCGCAACAGAGGACGTATGGCTCATCACAGACAACACAAAAAGCAACAGCATCGCATGCCCGGTGCATAGGGTGTGGTGCATTGAATACGTTATTACCTGGAAAACCGCACTCATCAAATTTCAGTGTCAGGGCATTTTGCCCCACGCTCACAATATTGATGCTCTTGAGACTGGCCTGTCTATGTCTTTCTGCAATAGTGAGCGTTGAATTTGCGCCTTGAACACATTTAACACATTTACCTGGATTGAGTATTTGACCAAGAGTTTGCAGCACTTGTGTCATCACTCGCCCCCATAGCGCAGATCGTCCTGCATCTGGCCCATATCCAAAATGGTTTTATCAAAGGACTCCACATCAATTCCGAGCTTCTCGTCAGGAGTAATTTTTAAAAGGGTCTTGAGCGTTCGTTTGTTTTTTGCCCCCTCAACGACAAACTTCGCCTCTCCAGTTACATACAAAACAACTTTGTCATGGGTAAGTTGCTCGTTTTTCCCATAGCCATGTTCCTTGCGAACTTGTTCAAAATGGGAAAGATTGCGCGAAAGCATGATAAGGGTATTGATCTCCCGAATGATTGTATCGCTGTGTGTAGTTATAAATACCTTAACACCCGCATTAACCAAGGCGGCAATAAAACGAGCCATCTTGCGTTGATTTTCTGGGTGTAAATTAAGCTCCGGCTCATCGATCATGAGCAAATCACCTTTTATTGCTTGATATTTGAGCCAATACCAAACAATAAGCAGTGATCGCACCGCGCTTGACGCTTCGCCAAGTCCAAGTTTTACTTTGGCGCCTTTGGGCTGAAAATAAGTAACTCCATCCTTATTCGTTGAGTAGTGACCGCCAACGATTTGAGTAAATTGTTCGAGCAACGAAGGTTCTTCCTTGAGCAATGGACTAAGCTCGCTCTCGGCACTTGGCAAGGCGTTCGTAAAACGAACGTTATCATCGACGGGCATCGCATAGTCTTTTCTACGATATATGGTCTCGAATACCATGCCGGGTGTTAAATCGCCACCTCCATCCTTATGTGTCTGTGTCAATAAATCAATAATACGATTTTTTGCTAAGTTCAATTCGTTGCGAAAGGTGGTCGCTCCAGTACGTTCTGTACTGACCATAAATACGTTTGGCATACTGCCCGACAGAATCATGTCAACCAGCGCCTCCTCGATAAATTCTCTCAACGGATTAATTGGAGAGTTCATTCCTTCATCAGGTTTTGGGGCAGCAATTTCTACGATTGAAGAGTTTTCTTGCTTAAGAATGGTAACAAGAAGCTTGTCTTTTCCACTCCGCAACTCTCTTGAGAAGATTTCATTTTTCCAACGATCATCAATTTTTATCAAAAAATCAAGCTTTGTGCTCTTGAACAAATCACTTTTTGATGCAAGCATTTCAGGAAATGCATTGTGAAATCTCACCAAAACAGACTGGCTAATATCAGACCATTTATTAACAATTTTTTCCTGCGCATCAATTCTTACAACACCAGACTGTCGTAGTTCTTCGAATTCTCTCGCCAGACGAAGATTAATCAATCTTTTCCAAGTTTTTAGCAAACAATAAAGCGCGTAGGTAACGTAGGTTTTACCTGTATTATTTTCACCACAGACTATAGTGAGATCTGCAAGCTCTATCTCTCCCTTATCGAGGGCACCTAAGTTTTCAAAAGACAATTTCATACCAACCTCGCTTTATTAATGTAGCTATCACACACAAGGGATCACATCTTGATATCGATCATTCATAATCAACTACTTAACCTCGTATTACCAGATAATTAGCCACCAACCGGCACTCCCCGTCCGGCGCAACTTCCCGGACATCATCCGCCGCACTGGTGGTTTCAACGCACAGCAAGCGTTTGTAGTCGTCGTCTTCCAGATCCGCCATGTCCTTGGCGATTTTTTCCCAGGGATTCCACACTACGGCGGTTTTGCTGCCTTGCGAGGTGATTTGGATGCGGCGGTTGAGGGCTGTGTCGTCGATGGTCAGGGTATTGCCGACGTTTAAATAGATGCGATCGACTTCGGCGCCGATGGTCACGTCGCCTGTCTGATGTTTTTGCGTGTTGCCGCCACCGGCTTTGTCGAGATAATCGCAACCGGCAAGCCCCAATACTTTCGCACGAGCGATGTCACCAACCTTGAAATAGGTGTGAAACGCTTGCGTGATGGTGAATTTTTCTTTGCCGGTGTTGCGCGTAATCAATGACAGATTCAAGGTGTCGCCGATGACGATTTCCTGCCGCAGGCTGAAGGCATGTGGCCAAATGGCTTGCGTTTCCGGCGTATCGTCGAGTCCGACGGTGACTTTGATGTCGCCATTCGCCAATGCTTCGGTCGCCACTACATTCCAGCCGCGATTGCGGACAAAACCGTGCCCTGGTCTTCCTTTGCCTTCCGGGTCGGCACCAAACCACGGCCAGCAGATCGGTGCACCGCCCTTGATGGCTTTGCCTTCTTGGTAATAGGCTTTCGCGCTTAAAAACATCACGTCTTCCGGTTCACCGGCAGGCCGATACGACAATACCTGACCGGCATGGATCGAGATCAGCACTTTGGCTTTAGCGGTTTTCACTTGAATCATCGGCAGTCCGCCGTTACCGGCGATAAATTCCACTTTACCTGCGATGCCGAATTGCGTGTTGAGTTGTTCGATAGTCATGATTTTCCTTTATTAAATTGTTGTTTGATTTTCTATTCTTGAATGGATCTGACCCGGCTAGCTGCAAGTTTAGCACGGCTCCGGGCTTCATCTGTATCCGCACCATTGGCCAGGCCAGAGCGACCCCCATACGCCGACGCTTGAACGATTCGGGTTTGCCAAACAAACGCAAATCGCTTTGCGGCACGCTAAGCGCTTCAGCGATACCGGAAAATGCAATACCCTTGGCTTCGAGTTGTCCGTAAATCACCGCGCTGGCACCCGGCGCCAGCAACAAAGTATCCACCGGCAATCCTAGAATCGCACGCGCGTGCAAATCGAATTCGCTTTGTTTCTGGGTGCACATCGTCACCATGCCGGTGTCGTGCGGACGCGGGCTGACTTCGCTGAACCAGACTTGGTCGCCTTGGATAAACAATTCCACGCCGAAAATGCCAAGACCGCCCAGATTGCCGGTTATTTCCCGGGCAATCTCGCGCGCACGTTGCGATGCCACCGGCGACATCGCTTGCGGTTGCCAGCTTTCGACGTAATCGCCATGTACCTGCACATGCCCGATCGGTTCGCAGAAATGCGTTTGCACTTCGCCGTGCGTATTCAATGCGCGCACCGTCAGTTGCGTGATCTCATAATCAAAATGAATCACGCCTTCGACAATTACCCGGCCTTGATTGACGCGGCTGCCGCTCGCGGCATAATCCCACGCCGTTTCCACTTCCCCGGCGTGATCAATGCGCGATTGCCCTTTTCCGGATGACGACATGACCGGTTTGACGATACAGGGATAACCGATCTTACCGTCAATCGCGGTGCGCAATTCATCCAGGCTGTTAGCAAAAGCATACGGCGATGTTGGCAAGCCGAGCGTTTCCGCAGCCAGGCAGCGAATGCCTTCGCGATTCATCGTTAATTTGGCGGCACGGGCTGTCGGAATCACGGTCGCAATACCAGCTTGCTCGATTTCAATCAGCATATCGGTCGCAATCGCTTCGATTTCCGGCACGATAATATCGGGCCGCTCCTGTTCGATCAGTGCACGCAACGCTTGTCCATCGGCCATATTGATCACATGCGCCCGGTGCGCTACCTGTTGTCCCGGTGCGTCGGCGTAGCGATCTACCGCAATCGTTTCCACCCCCAGGCGCTGCAACGCAATAATGACTTCCTTGCCCAACTCGCCGCTGCCCAGCAGCATGACTTTGGTCGCTGACGGACTCAGCGGTGTACCGATAACCGATCGTTTATTCATGGTATGTTTTCCTCAGTTGCTGTTCTTTTTGTATTCTGTTGTTGTAATGCCCATTGCACATGCTCGCGCACCAGCGCTGAAGTATCATCCAGCCGGGCTTGTAATGCTTTTACGATTTCGTTCGAGTAAGGGGCATTGCCTAAGCCGACGGCGATATTGCGCAGCCATTGCGGATGACCGATGCGGCGAATCGGCGTGCCTGCCAGTTTCGTCTCAAATGTATCCTGATCCCAACCAAACAACTCTATCAGCAATACATCGTCCATGCCGTTACGTACGTGAAAGTCGTTTTCGTTAGTGATTTGGGCGAATTTATTCCACGGGCATACCAACTGGCAATCATCGCAACCATAAATGCGATTGCCAATCAGCGGACGTAACGCTTCCGGTATGCTGTCTTTTAACTCAATCGTCAGATAAGAAATGCATCGCCGCGCGTCGACCTGATACGGCGCGACAATCGCTTGCGTGGGGCAAATATCGATACATTTGGAACAACTGCCGCAATAATTTCCAGTTTCATCGTCAACAGGTAGTGGCAAGTCCACATACATTTCTCCGAGGAAAAACATCGAACCCGCTTGGCGCGACAGCAATAAAGTATGTTTGCCGCGCCAACCCAGCCCGGCTTTCTGCGCCCACGCCACTTCCATAACCGGAGCGCTGTCGGAAAAAACCCGGTAGTTAAACATCCCCGCTTCCGCTGTTATTTTATCCGCCAAGCGCTGCAAACGTGCGCGCAAAACCTTATGGTAATCGCGTCCCAACGCGTAGCGCGAAATAAATGCCTGCTCACCCGTATTGATCACATCCCAGCTATTTTTGGCAGAAGGCGGCGCATAATTTATGCATACGGAAATAATCCGCTGCGTTCCGGGCTCAAGTTCGGCTGGCCGGGTGCGTTTGGTGCCATGTTTCGCCATATAATCCATGTCACCATGATATCCTTGCTCCAACCAGTTAAAGAGACCTGATTCCACCGCTGACATATCCGCATGGGCATCGGCAATACGGATATCTTGGAATCCGAGTTCTTTACTCCATGCTTTGATGGCAACCACCAAGGCAGCATAGTCAGGTAATTTATTTGTTGAGGTATTCTCTTGCATAACGCGCATTCTACAGATTCTGAACCAGCACAGAACCTTACATATTATCTTGCTGATGAAGCAGCGATGTTAGATTTTGGTAAAAAAATGGCTGCCTCCTTGCGTGCCGGACTGACTATTTATCTGTTTGGCAATCTCGGAGCCGGAAAAACCACACTCACTCGTGGTATTTTACACGGCCTTGGATACAACCATATCGTCAAAAGCCCTACCTATAATTTAGTTGAAATCTATAAAATTTCTAGGTTATACTTGTATCACTTTGATTTTTATCGATTCAATGATTTTCTTGAATGGGAAGAAGCAGGTTTCCGCGATTACTTTAATTCAGACTCAATCTGTTTGGTGGAATGGCCTGAAAAAGCCGGCAATCTATTGCCGAAAGCTGATCTACAGATTTTTTTTAGCATCCTTGATACAGGACGCAGTATTGAAATTCGAACTGGCACAGAGACAGGAAAACAATGCCTAAAACATTGGAAAAATCAGAAAATCTTATAATTGCACGTGTTTTTAGTAGCCATATTGCTTCTGCAAAACATGTCTTCCTTACATCCTTTATTCTGGTCTTTTTATTCTGTTTTATATTTTCAAGTCAATCTGTTTTGGCTGCGGATGCCACAGTCAAGGCAGTTCGTGTTGGATTAACGCCAGATTATACGCGCATCACATTGGAGTCAAACCAACCGCTTCAATATGAATTAAATATGCTAAATAACCCCTATCGGGTTGTTATAGATCTAAGTAATACACAGCTTTCTCCAGCGCTTACAACATTACCTCAAAAAGTTGACGCCATAAATCCTTTTGTTCAGAAAATTCGCATTGGTCAATTTAAACCACATGTCATCCGGCTAGTCCTGGATCTGAAAACAAATGTTGTACCGCGCACATTTGTTATTGAACCAAAAGATAATTTTGCACATCGATTCGTATTGGATATTTATCATCCAGATAAAGCAGCGAAAATGGACTCTGATGCCAATATTGATGCTGGTATTGGTACTACTGATCTTGAGACCGATATCCTGGACGAGTTGATTGCTACATTAATACCTGATAGCAATCAACAAAGCATTAATAGCTCTCAACACAGTCACCCGCATCAACCCAAACAACCAATCAATCAACCTAAACAACTCAACAGCTTTCAGGCTGCACAAAACCGCAAACCTATGGTTCCACGGACCATCATCCACAAACCTATGGCTCCACGGATGATCATTGTAGCTATTGATCCCGGCCATGGTGGCAAAGATCCTGGCGCAGTTGGATATAAGGGCACGCATGAAAAAGATATTACTTTAGCTATTGCCAGAAAGCTCAAAGCAAGAATTAACAAAGAACCTAATATGCGTGCTGTACTAACTCGTAAAGGTGATTATTATCTTTCACTCCCTCAACGCCGTATTAACGCCCGACGTGAAAATGCAGACCTGTTTGTATCGATACATGCAGACGCTAATCCCAGATCTCATGCACATGGTTCCTCGGTATTTACATTATCTGAGCATGGCGCAACCTCCACTACTGCCAGCTGGCTCGCAAATAAGGAAAATAGTGTAGACAATGATTTGATGGGGGGAATTGACATCACATCAAAATCAAAAGATATCAAAGAATTACTACTTGATCTTTCACTCAATGCAACCATTAATGACAGTGTCAAACTGGCTGAACATGTTCTGAAACAACTGGGAGACATTAATCATTTACATAAAAGAAATGTTGAACAAGCCGGTTTTGCAGTACTCAAGTCACCCGATATTCCTTCAATCCTGGTTGAAACAGCTTTTCTCAGCAATCCAAAAGAAGAAGAGAAGTTGCGAAGTATAAATTACCAGAACAAAATGGCTAATGCTGTGTTTTTAGGCATTAAAAACTACTTTTCAGCCAGTCCGGCATTAGCACGTGCTGAAATGGCTCAAGAAAAATAAGGCTCCTTCACCGTTAGTCGTTGGTAATCAAGCAACCCAATGAAATTTAACAATGCCCACAAAATAATGAACCAATGGTTTCAACTTTGCACTATCCGTGGTTATCCACACATTATCCTGACTGGCAACTATACCCTGGCAGCACTGGAGCACGTATTAGAATCTTTAGCCAGCGAACTTACCAATCAGGCCAGGAATCAAAATCTTTACTGGGATTTAACCGGTATTCAACAAATGGATACCGCTGGCACAGCTATGTTATGGCGCGTCTGGAAAGCTCAACGACCCGAACATCTACAGTTGCGCCCTGAACATGAAAAGATGTTTGAACGCCTCGAGAATCTTCCTGTTTTCCAGCCGGAAACCAAATATAAAGACTTACTATGGCCCATAACAGGCTTAGGAAAACCAGTTCTGCTTTTATGGGAGCACATAACAGATATCATCACTCTGATTGGACAGCTAGCAATTGATATTATTTACTTGATCCTTCACCCGGCATATATTCCATGGCGTGAAATCTCTGCCAATTTATTTCATACTGGCGCACAAGCTCTGGGCATCACAGCCCTGGTTGGATTCCTTATTGGAATCGTAATAAGTCATCTTTCTTCCAAACAATTGCAGTTATTTGGCGCCGACGTCTTCATCATTAATATATTGGGTTTTAGTATCATCCGGGAATTGGGTCCAATGCTTGCTGCAATATTAGTAGCAGGCCGCTCTGGTTCGTCCATGACGGCTCAGTTGGGTGTCATGCGCGTAACCCAGGAACTGGATGCTTTGACTGTAATGGGTATCTCACATAGTCAACGCCTGATATTGCCCAAAATTTTAGGCCTCGGTATTGCGATGCCATTATTAGTGATGTGGACCAGTGCGATTGCATTGCTGGGTGGAATGGTTGCGGCCGAATTACAGTTAGGCTTGAGTTATCACTATTTCCTGGCTGCATTACCTGATGCAGTGCCTATCGCCAACTTATGGCTAGGACTTGGGAAAGGTGTCGTATGTGGTATGGTTATAGCGCTTATTGCCTGTCATTTTGGTCTAAGAATAAAACCCAACACTGAAAGTTTAGGCGAAGGCACAACCTCTTCCGTTGTTACCGCCATAACCGTTGTTATTATTATTGATGCAATCTTTGCAATTATATTTTCTGATGTAGGACTTACCTAGTATCGTGAATCAGAAATATCGGAACATAAAACGGCATCTTTTTCCGCATGGCGGCATTGCTCGTCGTTGCCATAGTCCGGGCTATGCCGCCTCCTCACGCCTTGCCCTGCGAAAAAATCCATGCGTTTTATCTTGTTCCGCTATTTCTGATTTACGACACTAGATTAATGATAAAGCCGGAATGCATTATTGAAATTGAGGCGTTACATACTCGCTTTGGTAACCATGTCGTCCATCAAGACGTCAATTTATGTGTTTATCGTGGTGAAGTACTGACACTGATAGGTGGCTCCGGTAGCGGAAAAACGACATTACTGCGTCAAATGCTTGGTCTGGAACAACCTTCACAAGGCACCGTAAAAATTTTTGGCCGTTTCCGTAATGATTCTAACTTTAGTCTCCGGAGAAAAAATATAGATAGTCGCTCTGGTGTACTTTTTCAGCAAGGCGCATTATTTAGCGCATTGACTGTTTTTGATAATGTTGCCTTGCCTTTACGTGAATTACACACGCTGAACGAAGACATGATTCGTGATTTAGTGATGATCAAACTTGATATGGTGGCGATTGGACCTGAACATGCCAATAAAATGCCTGCAGCCTTATCCGGCGGAATGATCAAACGTATCGCTTTAGCACGTGCTCTAGCATTAGATCCAGAGTTATTATTTCTTGACGAACCCACTGCTGGATTGGATCCCGAATTAAGCGAAAGTTTTGTAGAACTGGTTCTTGCATTGCGGAGTGAAATGGATCTAACGATTGTTATGGTTACACATGACATTGATACATTAGTTGCATTATCAGATCGTATTGCAATTTTAGCCGATCAACAAGTTGTTATAACAGGCACTTTGGATGAGATATGTAGCTTTCAACACCCATTTATAACCAGTTTCTTTAAGAGCATGCGACACAAACTTGATCAAAAGAATAATTTGGAGCAAACATGGAAAACCGTGCCCATGCCCTCGTAGCTGGCATATTTGTCATTTTCCTAAGTATCACAATATCTTTAGTTGCGATATGGTTCAGTGGAAGCAACATTCAACGCAACTCTTATCTCGTGGTAACCAAAGAGTCGGTTAGCGGATTGAATCCTCAATCTGCCGTACACTATCGCGGTGTCAATATCGGCAAAGTGGAAAGTATTGAGTTTGATCCTGATAATTTACACCAGATTCTAATTCATATCTCAATTGATCAGAACGTTATACTGAATAATAGTATTTATGCACAATTAGGCTATCAAGGTGTGACTGGTTTAGCTTATATACAACTGAACGATGACGGCATTGGGAATGAACAATTGCCAAGTGATGCACAAATTCCAATGCGCCGGTCATTACTTGATGAAGTGACGGGATCCGGGCAGGATTTACTCAGCAATGTCAATAAATTGGTTATAAAAATGCAACACTTGCTGGATGATCAGAATCAGGAACAAGTTTCAAAAATTCTGCAGAATATTGAAAAAGCTACTAGAAATTTTGATGGGATAGCCAGTCATTTGCAGCCTGTGTTAGAGTCTTTCACTGAACTGACCACTGAATCCAGCACCTTGGTTAAGCGTCTGGATCAACTTTTAGCTGAGATTAATCTTGCAATGGCGAATGCTAATCAGAAAGAAGGCATTTTTGATAGTTTGTCTCAAAGCACGCAAGAACTGGCAACCACCATTCCTGAGCTGCGTAATGTGAGTAATAGCATTGCACGTAATTCAATTAATCTGGATAGAGTGCTGCATCAATTAGAAGAACATCCGCAAAGCCTGTTATTTGGTCGTCCTCCGTCACTACCGGGCCCTGGAGAAGCAGGCTTTGTACCACCTGTAGAGCATATTAAATGATAAAAACTCTGATATTGATTCTAATCTTTTATCTGCTCTCAGGTTGTACTGCATTTCATAAATCACCCTCTTCAATTTCTGTTTATGATTTCGGGCTACAGCCATCACGGTATACCCAAAATACACTGCAACAATCACAGAAGCTAAGAAAAAGCATACTAGTAGCCGATGCTACAGCACCATCATGGCTAAATAGCAACGCGATCCATTATCGACTTCTGTATCACAATCCAGCTCAATCATACACTTATGCCCATAGTCGTTGGATAGCGATGCCCACTGCCATACTTACCCAGCAGATACGTAACCGTATCGTTACGAATACGAATGAGCAAGTCGTCAAAGACAGTAGTACAGCAAAAACTGACTATGTTTTACAGATTGAACTGGAAGAATTTACGCAGCTATTTGATACTATGGACGATAGTCATGTTGTCATTGGCTTGCGCGCCAGTCTGATTGAACGCAACTCGCGTCAACTATTTGCCCAAAAAGACTTTAGTATTAGAGAGAAGACGCCTACCGCTGACGCAGCAGGTGCCGTATTTGCTTTAAGCTCAGCAAGTAATCAGCTGATTAATGAATTGATTGGTTGGTTAACGATTGAATTGCCCCCAAATTAACCTTACAGCTCTCACCAAAATTAATCACAAGTTTGATTAATTTATTATTCTCTTATGTTAGTATCCCGTAAATTATTGTCCAAGGGATTTTCTCATGCGTTTATTTTTTATAACATTTCTTTTAGCCTGTCTGCTAAGTGCCTGTGGTCATAAAGGACCACTTTATCTTCCTCTTCCACAAACTGATGAAGCAAATCGCGCATCACAAAATGAAATTAAAAAGAAATGAGCGGTTTTCCAGAATTTATCTACCGTGACAATGAGCTCTTTGTAGAATCTGTATCCTTAAAGCAGATTGCTGATGAATTCGGCACTCCATGCTATATCTATTCACGATTTGCCTTAACCAAGGCTTATCAGGAATTTGATTCTTCTTTTACAAAAAAAGATCATTTAATTTGCTATGCTGTAAAAGCAAACTCCAACATTGCCATACTCAATCTATTTGCGCAGCTAGGCAGTGGTTTCGATATTGTTTCTGGTGGCGAACTACTTCGTGTTATTAAGGCAGGTGGCGATCCAAAAAAGACTGTATTTTCTGGTGTTGGCAAAAATGCGGATGAAATGCGCATGGCTCTGGATGCCAATATTTTGTGTTTTAATGTGGAATCCGAAGCTGAGTTACTTGCTTTAAATCAGATCGCAAAAGACATGGGTAAAATTGCACCCGTTAGCTTGCGTGTAAATCCAGATGTGGATGCCAAAACTCACCCATACATATCGACTGGCCTTAAAGAAAATAAATTCGGTATTCCAGCCAGCGAAGCTGAAAGAATTTATTGTTCTGCTCACCGGTATGCTCACATTCGCTTTACTGGATTAGATTGTCACATCGGTTCTCAACTCACTGATATTGAACCCTTCATGCAAGCCAGTAACAAAATGCTCAATTTATTAAATCGCTTGCAATCGCAAGGTTTAGAAATTGAACACCTGGATTTGGGGGGCGGATTAGGCATTCGTTATACGAATGAAACACCTCCGTCCATTAAAGATTATGTTTCTGCGCTATGCGTTAGTACCCGTCAAATTAAACAACGGATTTTAATTGAACCAGGACGCTCACTAGTGGGTAATTCAGGCATACTACTGACTCGAATTGAATACCTTAAACACACACCTGCACGTAATTTCGCCATTGTAGATGCAGCGATGAATGACTTGATGCGCCCAGCGCTTTATGATGCCTATCATGAGATTCTTCCAGTCATTAAAAATGATGGTGAGATTAAAAATTACCAAATTGTAGGTCCTGTTTGTGAGACAGGCGATTTTCTGGGTCATAATCGCAAACTCAGCCTGGCTAATGGAGATTTATTAGCCATCATGTCAGCCGGTGCTTATGGCATGAGTATGAGTTCAAATTACAATACCCGGCCACGCGCTGCTGAAGTTATGATAGACAAAAACACTATTCATATCATCCGGCAGCGGGAGACAATTGATCAATTAATCGCTACCGAACAAATTCTGCTTTAATTTAATGACATGGAATATGGAGATGCACTCAATTGTAGTAACATGCCTAATTGCCTTATGATAAATCTGTAATGACCAGTCTTTCCAGCATTGATGATGCGCAATATCAGGACTATATCCTGAAAGGCGTATCTCGCACTTTTGCATTAACTATTCCACAATTACCCGAAGCCTTACGTCGTGTGATTGGTAATGCATATCTTCTATGCCGTATTACCGATACTATTGAAGATGATAATGCTTTAACTTCAGAACAAACCAGGCAACTATCACAAATGTTTGCTGAAGTTGTATGTGGAAATGCATCAGCAGAAGAATTTGCGGATAAGCTATATCCTCTACTTTCTGATCATACCATTCCGGCAGAGCATGATCTAATAAAGAATACACCCTCGATCATTCGTATCACTCATAGCTTTAATTCCGCTCAACGTAATGCCCTGGAACGATGCGTTCGAATTATGGGGCAAGGCATGTCTGATTATCAGGAAACAGAATCTCTGGAAGGGCTAAAAGATCTGTCTGCAATGAATCAATACTGTTATTACGTTGCGGGTGTTGTCGGCGAAATGTTAACCGAATTATTTTGTGATTATTCACAAGAAATAAATAACCATAAGCCAACCCTGATAAAACTCTCCGTATCATTTGGACAAGGACTACAAATGACAAATATCCTTAAAGATATTTGGGATGATCGAAAACGCGGCGCTTGCTGGCTACCTCAAGATATTTTTCTTAAAAATGGATTTAACCTGGGTAATTTACAACCGGGCACATCCGATAAAAAATTTCAAGCTGGATTAGCAGAGTTACTGGGAATCGCTAAAGGTCATTTAGAAAATGCACTCATCTACACAAGTATGATCCCCCCTCAAGAAAAAGGCATCCGTCGATTCTGTTTATGGGCAATCGGCATGGCAATCCTGACTCTAAATAAAATTAATCAACATCGGGATTTTTCTGAAGGAACACAAGTTAAAATAACTCGCCGCAGTGTTAAAGCCACAATCGTAACAACCAGTCTATTTGCTCGCTATAACTGGGTATTAGATTTACTTTTCAAGATTGCATCCAAGAATCTTCCTGATGCTGAGGTACACAACAAAAATACCTATCTCAAAGCATAAATCATTTCTCTGCAAGCAGCACGGGGTATTGGTATTATTTTTAAGCACTTCATTCAACCAATCTTCGCCCAAAGGGCAAGGAATCAAATCCGAAGAGACTGAAACGTCCTATCCTCCCGATAAATTTCCATTCATTTCTTATCGTTCCATCAATCTATTCAGTTTTGTTTATTATTCACTAACGTTTCGAAGTTCATTTTAACCTAATAATACCATTGGAAGGCTTGATTTACTTGGCTT